>Ga0209015_10099_pt1 | contig 14389 bp, 19 predicted proteins | sample EPASupsiteSAE300_FD_187264 | JGI IMG/M metagenome (GOLD analysis project Ga0209015, IMG submission 187264) | Bioremediated contaminated groundwater from EPA Superfund site, New Mexico - Sample SAE3-00 (SPAdes) (version 2) | ecosystem: Environmental > Aquatic > Deep subsurface > Groundwater >...
ATCATCCACGACCCGCGCCTCACTTGGAACACCATCGACGTCGTCAAACAATCCGGCGGCGTCCCTGTCCAATCCAAGACCGGTCATGCCTTTATCAAGGAACGCATGCGCTTGGAGAACGCCATCTACGGTGGCGAGATGAGTGCGCACCATTACTTCCGCGACTTCGCCTACTGCGACAGCGGCATGATCCCGTGGTTGTTGGTGACCGAATTGTTGAGCCGAAGCGGCAAGCGTTTGTCACAGCTGGTAGGGGAGCGCATCAAAGCGTACCCATGCAGTGGCGAGATCAACTACCGCGTGAGTGATGTGAAGCAGACCATGGAGCGCATCTTGCAACACTACTTACCGCTGAACCCTGCTGTGGATCGCACTGATGGCGTGAGTGCAGAGTTCGCGGATTGGCGCTTCAACCTGCGCGGATCGAACACCGAACCGCTGCTGAGGCTGAATGTGGAAGCACGCGGAGCCACCAAATTGATGGAGCAGCGCACCGCAGAGATCGCAGCGTTGATTTCGGGATAAGGTTTTGTAGGTCAGGCTTCAGCCCGACAAGCAACTTGAAGGAGGCGTTGATGCCATACAACGATCTTCGCAAAGGACGAGTTTCGCAATCTGGAACGATGTACCACGTTACAACGGTTACCAGAGATCGGATCCCATATTTCGCTACCTTGGTGAATGGTCGAAAACTTGTTCGAGAATTGATGCTGCTGAAACGCGAAGGGAAAGTAGAGACTTTAGGCTATGTCGTGATGCCGGATCATTTGCATTGGTTGATGGTCTTGCAAGAAGGCGAATTAAGCGAAGTTGTTCGTTTATTGAAAGGGCGAGCCGCGCATGCGATTGGTAAGGCTGTATGGCAAGCCAATTATTATGATCACGCGGTGCGTGAAGACGAAGACATACGGAAGTTGGCTCGATACATTATCGCTAACCCATTGCGTGCAGGTTTGGTTGAGCGGATAGAAGATTATTCGTTGTGGGATGCGGTTTGGCTGGACGAGACACTGTCGGGTTAAAACCCGACCTACAAGGAAACGGTTTTGTAGGTCAGGCTTGAGCCTGACAAAGAATTTTGAATCATTTATTAAGGAGAGCATCTTGAACACAAACAAAGTCGCCCTGATCACGGGCATTACTGGCCAAGACGGTGCCTATCTGGCCGAGTTGTTACTGAAGAAGGGTTACACCGTGCATGGTTTGAAACGCCGTGCGTCGTCGTTCAACACCTCTCGTATCGACCACCTGTACCAAGACCCGCATGTCGACAACGCCAAGTTCAAATTGCACTACGGCGACTTGACCGACTCCACCAACCTCATCCGCATCATCCAGCAGACTCAACCTGACGAGATATATAACTTGGCTGCGATGTCTCACGTGGCTGTCTCCTTCGAGATGCCTGAGTACACAGCAAATGCCGACGGTATCGGCACACTGCGTATCTTGGAAGCTATCCGCATCTTGGGACTCGAAAAGAAAACCAAGTTCTACCAAGCCTCCACCTCCGAGTTGTACGGCATGGTGCAAGAGATCCCGCAAAAGGAAACCACCCCGTTCTACCCACGCAGTCCTTATGCCGTGGCCAAGATGTACGCCTACTGGATCACCGTCAACTACCGTGAAGCCTATGGCATCTACGCTTGCAACGGCATCCTCTTCAACCACGAGTCGCCGATTCGCGGCGAAACCTTCGTCACCCGTAAGATCACCCGCGCCTTGGCGCGTATCAAGCTGAATCTGCAAGACTGCCTCTACCTCGGCAACATGGATTCCTTGCGTGACTGGGGCCATGCCAAGGACTACGTCGAGATGCAATGGCGCATGCTGCAACAAGACAAGCCTGAAGACTTCGTCATCGCCACCGGCGTGCAATACAGCGTGCGCCAGTTCGTCGACATTGCCGCCAAAGAACTTGGTATCGAAATGCGCTGGGAAGGCAAGGGAGTGGACGAGAAGGGTTACGATAACGCCTCCGGCAAATGCATCGTCCAGGTTGACCCACGCTACTTCCGCCCCACCGAAGTCGAAACCCTGTTGGGCGACCCCACCAAGGCGCATGCCAAGCTGGGGTGGAAACCGACCACGACCTTCCACGAACTTGTCTCCGAGATGGTGCGCGAAGACCTGAAGAGTGCGCAGCGTGACGAACTAGTGAAGAAACATGGCTTCGCGGCATTTGATTATCACGAGTGATTTTGTAGGCCGAGCTTGAGCCTGACAGGCAACCAGTCGGATTGAAACCCAACCTACAGGGAAGCGGTTTTGTAGGTCAGGCTGAGCGTGTGGTGTTGGGGCTTTAGCCCCGTACAGCCACGGCCTACCCCTTGCGGGTATGAGCCTGACAGCTAACTCACGGTTGAAAGTGAATACGCATTGCCATATACTTGCGCCATATACACATGGTAGGAGGCCTCATGACAACGAGCACAGTGTTTACAAATAACCGAACTCAAGCGGTCAGGCTGCCTGCTGAGATGAGATTTTCTGAGGAAATCAAGCAGGTGAATGTCCGTGCAGTGGGGAATGAGCGAATCATTAGCCCGCTAACGGAAACGTGGAATAGCTTCTTCAAGAGTGGGGTGCTCGCGTCACCTGACTTCATGGAGGTCAGAGAGTTGCAAGAACAAGCACCCCGCGAGGCACTTTGATGCTGAAGTTCCTGCTTGACACGAATATTGTCATCTACGTGATCAAGCGCAGACCGATTGAGGTATTAGAGTTATTTAATGCAAATGCGAGTCGTATGGCGATATCGGTCGTAACGTTGGCGGAGCTTTTACATGGTGCAGAGAAAAGTGCCCAGCCAACATCCAATCTTGCAGTAGTCGAAGATTTTTGCAGTCGACTGCAGGTGTTGTCTTACACACCTAAGGCGGCACAGCATTACGGCTCGATTCGAGCGTCACTAGAAATGATGGGGCAACCCATCGGTGTGAACGATCTGCACATCGCGGCACATGCGCGTAGCGAAGGACTTGTGCTGGTAACTAACAATATTAGGGAATTTGAAAAAGTACCAGCGCTGCAAGTTGAGAATTGGGTCGCGAATCATTGACGCAATCCCTGTAGGTCAGTGTAGGTCGGGCTTCAGCCCGACAAGCAAACCGTCGGTTACCCCACAGGGGTTCTTGCACCCTTGGGTGAAACCTGACCTACGGATAAACGGTGTTGTAGGTCAGGTTTGAGCATGTGGTCTTTAGCCTCTTACATCAACGAAGACTGTAGTGCATGGAATAGGGGGGCTGAAATGAGTGGTATGGTGAAGATTGAAAACTTGAAAGACATGATCATTGAGATCAGAGAACTCAACATTCTGCTTGATAGCGATGTAGCTCATCTCTATGGAGTTGAAACCAAGCGAATCAACGAGGCTGTAAAAAACAACCCGGACAAATTCCCGCTCGACTACATGTTTGAAATTAGCAAGGATGAACTTGCTGATTTGCGGTCGAAAATTTCGACCGCAAAGTTGTCGAAGACCCGAGTTGCTCCAAAGGCATTCACTGAAAAAGGCTTATATATGCTTGCCACCATTTTGCGCAGCAAGCAGGCCGTAGAAGCCACCTTCGTCATCATCGAAACCTTCACCAAGATTCGCGAATTATCAAGAAGCGTCAAGGAACTCTCGACCATACAAGATAAATCACAGCAGAAGGCACTGATGCAGCGTAGTGGTGAATTGATTGCCGAAATATTGGATGACGATTTACAAACTAGTGATGCTGAAACAACCATTGAGCTTAACTTTGCAGTCCTGAAGTTCAAGCACACTATAAAAAAGAGCCGTAAGAAATGAACAAAACCTCAAAGATATACATCGCCGGTCACCGGGGGCTTGTTGGATCAGCCCTCGTGCGACGCCTGCAAGCCAAGGGCTACACCAATCTGGTTACCCGCACCCATGCCGAACTTGAATTGCGCGACCAAGCGGCAGTACGTGCTTTCTTCGCATCCGAAAAGCCGGAATACGTCATCCTCGCGGCAGCCAAGGTGGGCGGCATCCATGCTAACAATACCTATCCTGCCGAGTTCATCCATGACAACCTGGTCATTCAGAACAACGTCATCCACAGCGCCTACCAAAACAAAGTAGAACGTCTGTTGTTCTTGGGATCATCCTGCATCTATCCCAAGGACTGCCCACAGCCGATCAAAGAAGAATATTTGCTGACCGGCCCCTTGGAGCCCACCAACCGTCCCTACGCACTGGCCAAGATCGCCGGCATCGAAGTGTGTCATGCGTACAACCGCCAATACGGCACCAAATACATGGCCGCCATGCCCACCAACCTGTATGGCCCGAATGACAACTACGACCTCAACAACTCCCACGTGCTGCCTGCGCTCATCCGCAAGATGCATGAAGCCAAGCAAAGTGGGGCCAAGGAAGTGGTGGTGTGGGGCACAGGCACACCCAAGCGTGAGTTCCTGTATAGCGAAGATATGGCCGATGCCTGTATCTTCTTGCTAGAGCAACCCGAAGACAAACTCGTCAGCCTGTTTTCCGAAGAAAAACCACCACTGGTCAACATCGGCTGTGGCGAAGATCTCACCATTAAAGAACTGGCCGAGATGGTAGCTGGGGTGGTCGGCTTCAATGGGAATCTCACCTTCGACACCAGTAAACCGGACGGCACCATGCGCAAAGTGATGGATGTGTCGCGCATCAACAACCTGGGTTGGAAACGCACCATGCAATTAAAAGACGGAATCGGGCTGTCTTATCGAGATATGTTGAGCAAGAATTAAACCACCTTGACTACTTCACCTCAAACCTCGCCCATGACAGAACAAATATCAGAGCTACCTATGCAGACGCTGATTAGCGGTCGGATATTGTTGTTGCGCGAGAAGCGCGTCATGCTGGATGCCGACTTGGCTGAGCTGTATGGAGTACAAACCAAGGTGTTGGTGCAGGCAGTCAAGCGCAATATAGCCCGCTTTCCACAAGATTTTATGTTTCAACTGTCGGCAGAAGAATTCACCGTTTTGAGGTAACAAACTGTGACCTCAAAAACAGGGCGTGGTGGACGACGTACAGCACCTTACGCATTTACCGAGCAAGGCGTGGCCATGCTGTCTTCAGTACTGGGGAGTACGCGTGCCATCGGGGTGAACATAGAAATCATGCGCACATTCGTGCGCGTGCGTGAACTGGCAGCCACTCATCACGATCTGGCGAAACGCTTAGGCGAACTCGAAGAAAGAACTGAGAGCTATCTATGCAGCACGACAGTTTCAGCCGTAATACTCGTATCCAGCTCAAACAGGTTTTCGATGCGCTACGCGAACTGATGATGCCACCCGAATCACCAAAACGCCCTATCGGGTTTGTAACACCGCAAGATACAAAGAAGGATAACCGATGAAAATCGCAATCGCCGGAACCGGCTACGTCGGCCTCTTTAATTACGTACTACTTATCCAAAATAATTCTTGTCATGAATATCAGTGCGCGTATCTGAAATGAAAAACTTACTTCCACAAATAGTTACTGTCGCCCGCCACGCAGGTCAAGCCATAATGGAGATATATGCCGCGCCCTCTTTTGAGGTGATGGCTAAAGCAGATGACTCTCCATTGACCAAGGCAGATATTGCTGCAGATCGAGTCATCCAACAGGGATTGACTGATCTGGGCTTGGGTTGGCCGATTCTGACGGAAGAATCCGCGCAGATCGACTACGAAGACAGAAAGAATTGGCAGCGATTTTGGCTAGTCGATCCGCTTGATGGCACCAAAGAATTCGTCAAAAGGAATGGCGAATTCACAGTTAACATCGCCCTGCTCGAAAATGGTCAACCTATCCTTGGTGTGGTATATGCCCCCGTGTTGGATGTCTGTTATTACGCGGCCAAAGGAGTTGGTGCATTCATCAAACGTGGTGCCGATGTTGAACGAGTCATCCAAGTTAAAAATATCGAGGATGGGGAAGCAATCAAAGTTGTCGCCAGCCGCTCGCACAGCGATGCGCGCACCGAAGCGCTGCTGGGCAAACTGGGCGGCTACGAGTGCATCAGCATGGGCAGTTCACTCAAGCTGTGTCTAGTTGCCGAGGGAGCGGCGCATTTCTACCCGCGCCTGGGGCCCACCATGGAATGGGATACCGCAGCCGCACATGCCGTAGTGAATGCGGCGGGCGGAGTGGTACAGGATCGAGATGGTGCGGCGTTGGTATACAATAAAATCGATTTGCACAATCCTGAATTTTTCGTGCATGCGGCAATGGATAAAAGACTAGCAGCGTTGGTTATGGACAGGCGGATTCTAGGATGAAGTGCAATTTTGAGTAACGCAGGTCAGGTGGGTGAGATGCAGTAGCATCCATGCCTTTTTGACCAGCCAGTCGAAATTACACAAATGAACTACACACACATCACCCGAGAAGAACGATACCAGATTTACGCCTTGAAGAAGGCAGGACACAAGCAGTACGAGATAGCTGAGGTGTTGGAGCGAAGCAAGTCAACCATCAGCAGAGAGTTGTCACGAAACTGTGGGCGACGCGGTTACCGTCCCAAACAGGCGCATAGTAAGTCTGTGGAACGACAAGCGCTCAACGCTCGAACGATAGACGCTGCGACATGGCGATTCGCTCAGGACAGATTGTTGGAGCAATGGAGCCCAGAGCAGATTAGCGGGCACGTCGCCATAAGTCCAGAGACGGTGTATCAGCGGATCTACGCGAACAAGCGAGCAGGCGGATTGCTGTGGAAGAATCTGCGCTGCCAGAAACAACGCCGAAAGCGTTACGGCAAGGCGGAACGGCGTGGCTCCATACCCAACAGGCTTTCCATTGATGATCGTCCAGCCATTGTCGAGACGCGCAGTCGGATTGGAGATTGGGAAGCGGATACTGTGATTGGCAAGAACCATAAGCAGGCCATCGTGAGCATCGTGGAGCGGAAGTCCGGATTCACGCTGATACGCAAGGTTGAGCGCAAGACCGCACTCGCTGTCAGCCAGGCCATGATTGGACTGCTGAAGCCGCACCGTAAGAAGGTGCACACAATCACTTCAGACAACGGCAAGGAATTCGCCGGACACGAAGAGATCGCAAGCAAACTGAAGGCTGACTTCTACTTCGCTCATCCCTACGCATCATGGGAGCGCGGAACGAACGAGAACACGAATGGATTGATACGACAGTATTTCCCCAAGAACCGGGACTTCACTACGATCACACAACAGGAGATTGATATGGCGATGAAGAGATTGAACAGCAGACCCAGAAAGAGACTTGGATACCAGACACCCAGTCAGGTATTCTTCAAGTCAGGCGTTGCACTTCATATTTGAACCCGCGACATGAATTAGTTTGGAGGATTGCATGATACAAAGCGAACATTTTGATTTAAACGACATCCATCATGAGCCGACTGATGCTCAGCTGAATGCATTGATGAACACGGTGGCGACCGAGGCCAATCGGCGCGCCGAACTGGCGAAGGAAGTACTTATGCAACGCCTGCGTGACGAAATTGTTGCTGCCAATCGTTCGCGATCCATTGCATGAGTGAGGATAGCCTCAAGCCGCGCCTTATTGTCGTGGCGGGTCCCAATGGGGCGGGCAAAACGTCTATCACAGAGCAGTTGCTGCGGCACGAGTGGATGGGTGGTTGCGAGTACGTGAATCCAGACTATATCGCCCGCGACGAATTCGGTGATTGGAATGCGCCTGATGCAATCAAAAAGGCCGCCATTCAAGCCGAAGAAGTGAGAGAGCGGTGTGTGAAACATGGGCTAAGTTTAGCCTTTGAAACGGTGTTATCGATGCCAGACAAAATCGATTTTATTCAACGGGCGAAACAAGCAGGATATTTTGTGAGAGTTTTTTTTGTTGGCACAGACGATCCTTCGATCAATGCAAAGCGCGTCGCCCTTCGCGTGATGGAAGGCGGGCACGATGTGCCCATCAGTAAAATCATCGCTCGTTATACACGCTCGTTAGCTAATTGCTCGGTGGTAGCGCGCATTGCTGATCGTGCTTACATCTACGACAACTCAGTGGATAATGCTTCTGCAAAGCTTTTGTTCCGCACAGCTGAAGGGAAATTGATCAAGCATTACGGCGACATCAACCCATGGGCGTTAGAAATTTTGCGTGAGATTGATCCGGAATCTCTAAATCAATAACCTAAACATACCCAATTTAATATGACCATTACCCCCAATGTTGTCTGGCATCACGCTACGGTTACCCGTGCACGCAGAGAGGCGCAGAACGGTCATCGCGGGTGCATCCTCTGGTTCACAGGACTTTCCGGTGCTGGAAAGTCCACGCTGGCACACGCCGTCGAAGAAACACTGCACCAACGCGGTTGCCGAACCTTCGTGTTAGACGGTGACAACGTAAGACATGGACTGTGCGGTGATCTTGGATTCTCCCCCGAAGACCGTGTGGAAAACATTCGCCGCGTAGGCGAAATCGCCAAATTGTTCATGGAAGCTGGGGTGATCGTACTTACCGCGTTTATCTCTCCTTTTCGGGAGGATCGCGAACGTGTAAGGGGAATGGTCGAGCACGGTGACTTCATGGAGATTTTTTGTGATAGCCAGATCGAGGTATGCGAATCAAGAGATGTAAAAGGACTCTACAAAAAAGCACGAGCAGGGCAGATTCAGGAATTTACCGGCATCTCTTCCCCATATGAAGTACCTGATAACCCTGAACTGACAGTTAATACTGGCGAGGTAGAACTTGAGCTTTGCGTACAACAAGTTCTTCAGGGAATGCTGCATCGGGGCATCGTAAATAAAGTAGCTTAAAGAACGAGAAACGCATTCGCCATGAAAGTGATAAAAACAACCAAAGACCTTGCCGTTAGCGGCGCACAACCTGCATTCGATCAGCCATTGCACGTTGGTCGTCCCAACATCGGTGATCGAGAGGCGTTTCTGAAATATGCAGGCGAGATATTTGATCGCCGTTGGCTATCCAACAACGGTCCGATGGTTCAGGAATTCGAGCGCAAGGTTGCCGAATATCATGGAGTGAAACACTGCGTTTCGATGTGCAACGGCACCGTCGCGCTTGAGATTGCCATTCGCGCGCTGGGGTTGGAAGGTGAAGTCATCGTGCCGTCCTACACTTTCGTTGCAACGGCCCACGCTCTGAGCTGGCAGGCCATCACCCCGGTGTTCGCGGATATCGACCCAGTCACCCACAATCTTGATCCTGCTGCTGTACGCCGCATGATTACTCCGCGCACCACCGGCATCATCGGTGTCCATTTGTGGGGACGTGCCGCGCCAGTCGAAGAGTTGCAACAGATAGCAGACAAATACGGCCTGAAGCTGATGTACGACGCGGCACACGCCTTTGGGTGTTCGCATCGCGGCAAGATAATCGGCAATTTTGGATCGTGTGAAGTGTTGAGTTTCCATGCAACCAAATTCTTCAACACCTTCGAGGGGGGCGCCATCGTCACCAACGATGACGAACTGGCCGAGAAAATGCGCCTGATGCGCAACTTCGGTTTTTCCGGATTCGACAATGTCGTGCACATGGGTACTAACGGCAAAATGATCGAAGTCGCTGCTGCTATGGGCTTGGTCAATCTGGATGCCATAGACAGTGTCGTCGAAGCTAATCGCCGCAACTATGAGATTTATCGTGAAAGTCTGTCCGGCTTGCCCGGCATCAGCTTGTTGTCCTTTGATGCTGCCGAGCGCAACAACTATCAGTATGTGGTGATGGAAGTGGGCGAAAACTGCCCGGTTTCCCGCGATCAGATCATCGAGGCCCTGCATGCCGAAAATATCCTGGCGCGCAAATATTTCTGGCCCGGCTGCCATAACATGAAGCCATACCGCGAGTTGTATCCCCACGCCGGATTGCTGTTGCCCAATACGCAGAAAGTGGCGGACCGGGTCGTGGTGCTGCCAACCGGGACGACGATGGACGTTGAGATGGTCAAAACAGTGGCTTCCGCGATTCGAGTTCTGGTGGAAGGCAATGCATGAAGCTCGCTATCATGCAGCCCTACCTGTTCCCATACCTGGGCTACTTCCAGCTCATCCGGTCCGTGGACGCCTTCGTGGTCTATGACGATGTGAACTACATCAAGGGTGGCTGGATCAACCGTAATTACATTCTGACGCAGGGCAATAAGTTGCTTGTTACCCTGCCGTTGCAGGGCGCGAGCCCGAACCAATTGATCAATCAGGTCGTAGTGGGAGGCAGGCGGGAGAAATTGCTGGAGACCATCCGCCATTGTTACAGTAAAGCTCCCTATTTCTCTGCAGTATTCCCGCTGGTCGAAGAAATCATCATGCAGCAAGAGAAGAACCTTGCGCGCTTCCTCGATCATGGGTTGCGCCGGATATGCGAATACCTCGGACTGCATCCGCAGTGGCATCTCTCTTCCACATTGAACAAGGACAACGAACTGCGCGGGCAGGAGAAGGTGTTAGCCATCTGCGAAGAACTGGGGGCGACACACTACATAAACGTTCCCGGCGGCAAGGAACTCTACAATCGCGAGGACTTTGTGCGTAGGGGGCTGCAGCTATCCTTCATTCAGCCTCGTCCGGTTGAGTATCGCCAATTCGGCAATGTTTTTGTACCCAACCTCTCTATCATCGATGTGATGATGTTTAACGATCAGGAGCAGTGCCGAAAATTGCTTGAGGAGTGTGACCTTGTCTGAGATTAGAACGACTAAATTTCGCCGAAACGAGTTATTGGAAAAGCTGTTGGCGGAGTTGGGAGATGACTTGCAACCAAGCGAGAAATTGCTTTTGTCCCGTTGTGGTCGAACCGAGATGAAGTTCCCGCTCATCTTGGTAATGGGGCCGTTGCGAAGTGGGACAACCCTGTTTACCCAATGGCTTGCCAATACCGGATTGGTTGCCTATCCGACCAATCTGCTTTCGCGTTTCTATCAGGCACCGATTATCGGTGCAAAGATACAACTATTGTTGACCGACCCGCGCTACAACTTTCGCGACGAATTGGGCGAGTTCGTGCAGCAGACCGAATTCAAATCGGAGAACGGCAAAACCAAGGGGGTGCTGGCACCCAACGAGTTCTGGTATTTCTGGCGGCGTTTTCTGTCGGAATCTGGGCGCGATGTTTGGTCGGATGATGAGTTGAGACAAAGCATGGACACGCAAACCATGCAGGGTGAGCTAGCGGGAATGATGGATGTATTCCAGAAGCCGTTTGCCGCGAAAGGTATGTTGTTCAATTACAACATCCCCTTTCTGGACTCGGTACTCGACAAGGTGTTGTTCGTGCAGATCAAGCGCGACCCGGTTACCAATGTGTCCTCGGTGTTGGATGCGAGACGGCGACAACTTGGCAGCGAGGCTGCTTGGTATTCGTTCAAGATCCCCGAGTACGAGGATATGAAAGACCTTGACGCTGTCACTCAATCTGCCGGGCAGGTGTATCACATCGACAAGGCAGTGACGCGGGGCATGGCACGTGTGGATGAATCCAGGAAGCTGGTGGTGCAATACGAGGATTTCTGCAGAGACCCTGAACAAGTATTTGCTCAGTTAGTTCGGAAACTTGATCTTTCTGATAACGAGTACAACGGGACAGCACAGTTCAAGGTGACGCGATCAGATGATTTGCCGGAACGTGCAGCGATAGAGGAAGCACTAACAAGGTTCTCGGGTAAATGAGAGCGCGGCTGTTGGCGAACTTGAATTGGCTATTCGCGGACAGACTCCTGCGGCTGGTTGGCGGGTTGGTCGTCGGTGTATGGATCGCGCGTTATCTCGGTCCTGAACAGTTTGGCATGCTCAACTACGCACTGGCATTCGTCGCACTCTTTGGCGCAGTAGCCAAGTTGGGCATCGATCAGGTTGTGGTTCGCGATCTGTCCAACGCCCCAGAGAAACAGGGGGCGATATTGGGTACGATTTTCGCGCTCAAGCTGGTGGCGGGAATGATCGCGATGATGCTTGTCATCCCTGCGGCATTTGTTGCGCAGCATGGGGATTGGTCATTTGTGGCGCTGGTCGCGGTGGTCGCTGCCGGAATGATCTTCAATGCATTGGACGCCTATGATCTCTATTATCAGGCGCATGTGCTGTCGAGATATGTGGTGTACGCGCGTAGCGCTTCATTCATGTTGTTCTCGGCAGTGCGCGTGGCATTGATTCTAGGTGAGTATCCGTTGGTGTATTTCGCTGCTGCGGCAACTTTGGAAATAGCGCTGGGCGGCTTGGTGATGGTGTGGATATACCGGCGCAAACATGCGACTGAGCAGAAATGGCATTTCCATCGGGAAACGATGGTGTCTCTGCTGAAGGACGGTTGGCCGCTGATCGTCAGTTCAGCATTGATCGTTATCCACACGCGCATCGATCAGGTGATGATCGGGCAGATGTTGGGTAATGTTGAGGTAGGAATATATAGCGCGGCGATACGGCTATCCGAGTCCTGGTTGTTCGTTCCGCTGATCATTGTGCAGACGGTGACACCTTATCTATTGAAGCTTCGCGAGAGCAGTTCGTCTCACTATCAGGCACGATTGCTTCAACTTTATAGTTTGATGTTCTGGCTTGGGGCGTTAGTTGGGGGGATGACCATTTTGTTTGGAGAGTTCTTTGTGCTGTTACTCTTTGGTGATGCATACCATGATGCTTATTGGCCGCTGGTTTTGACTATCTGGACGGGGATCTTCATTTCCCAAGCTGTGGCGAGAGGCGTGTGGATGGTAGGGGAAAACATGCAAGGTTACCGCTTGGCAACCAATCTGGCTGCAGTGCCGCTGAACGTTTTATTAAACTGGATTCTGATTCCGTCACATGGTGTGGTGGGCGCATCAGTGGCCAGTCTAATTTCCATAGGTGTTAGCACTTGGCTACTTCCATTTTTGTTCAAACCGATGCATGAATCTAACAAACAGATGCTGCTATCAATCAATCCAAAATATCTATTCTCGGGGGTAAGGTGAGCGATTTTCACAAAAACATGATGTCGACTTATACTAAGTCACTTGATAATTTCTATCCGGATAATATAGATTGGGAAATCAGGAAGCCGGGAAAACATCGTTGGTTGAAACTCCAATTTGAAACGTTGGTTAATTGGCTTCTGCGTTTCATGGGGAGGGACTCTGTTGTTACTTTCTCCAGTGGGAATAATTATTTCTGTCGGCACGTCGATTTGTTCGAGGAAACGTATAGTTTGTTGCGAGATGACTCGAGCAAGAAAAGATACATTGAATTGTTGGCGTATAAAATGCTTGGTTTCACCAAGGTTAAATTAACTCTCAATAACGATGACTACTGGGCATCTAGGGCAAAGGTCGATCTATTTAAAAGGGCAGAAAAAATACCGGTGAATTTTCGCAAGGGTTATCTTGATCTGTATGATCTGACAGGTGCGGGTTATGACCTAAAGCTCTATTTCGTCCAGAATGGTATTTTTGTCGACTTCATTCTTCAGCAATACAACTACCAAGATATTGTTTGCGTCAACAAAGGCGATGTTGTGATTGATGCCGTTGGATGTTGGGGTGATACGGCTTTGTATTTCGCGGCAAGAGGAGCAGAACAAGTATTCGTTTATGAATTCATTCCTTCAAATATTGAAATCCTGAAAAAGAATCTCTCGTTGAATCCTCAGTACGAAGGAAAAATCAGTTTGGTAGATAAGGCTGTTTGGGAGAAGTCGGCAATCGATTTGAGTTTTGTTGATAGGGGGCCGGCCAGCCAAGTAGCGGCAGCGGGTGTTCACACTGGAGTTACTCAAACTTTATCGATAGACGATTTGGTCAAAGAAAAGCGATTGAGTAAAGTAGATTTCATCAAGATGGATATCGAGGGTGCTGAGCTGTCAGCGCTAAACGGCGCGGAAGATACGATACGCAAACACAAGCCCAAGCTTGCGATCTCCGTGTATCACAAACAGGACGATCTGATCACAATCCCGGCGTATATCCAATCTTTGAACTCGGAATATGAGTTCTATCTGGATTACTACACCATCTTCGGGGATGAGATTGTCTTGTATGCGATTTGAGAGGGTAGGATGAACAGTCACCTGCAATCCTGTAGCCGCGAATCGAGTTCGGACGAATCTGGTCTGTTGAGCGTACGCTCACAAAGTGAATTGGCGCCTATTGGCTTGTCTACATATAGTCGACTCCAGCATGTGCAGAAGACGGTGGCAGCGTTGCAAAAGAATGAGCTTGCCAAAGAAAGCGAACTATATATATTTTCCGATGCGCCCAAAGCTGGCGATGAAGAGAAGGTTAATGCAGTGCGACGTTATTTGCGCACAATAGATGGCTTCAAAGCGGTTCATATATTTGAGCGTACTGAGAATAATCGTGTGTTGAACAATCGTGGCGGCATGCGCATGTTGCTGGATAAGTACGGAAAGATGATTTTCTTGGAGGAGGATGTGGTTACATCCCCC
>Ga0209015_10101_pt1 | contig 14047 bp, 15 predicted proteins | sample EPASupsiteSAE300_FD_187264 | JGI IMG/M metagenome (GOLD analysis project Ga0209015, IMG submission 187264) | Bioremediated contaminated groundwater from EPA Superfund site, New Mexico - Sample SAE3-00 (SPAdes) (version 2) | ecosystem: Environmental > Aquatic > Deep subsurface > Groundwater >...
GTATCTGTTGGATGGCGACGAAGGCCACGCCGCTTTCGCCGAAGTCCGCCAAGCACACGGCATTCCATGTTGCTTCTTTGTCTGCAGGTTGACCTGTGAGATCGGCGTGGATGTTGTATACGGTGGCGGTGACCATGGATTCAATCATGTAGCCCGTTTTGGGTGTGCCGACGGGAATCGGTGTGGCTTCTACCGGTGGGATCGCAACGCACACGCCGACAGCGAAGATGTTTTTGTACTTCTGATTGCGTTGATGCTTGTCCACAGTGACGAAGCCGCGCGCTTGGACTAGGCCTTCAATGCCGAAAACGGCATCGATTCCCTTGAAGGCTGGCAACATCATGCTGTAGTTGAAGGGAAGTTCGTGCTTCTTCTTCTCCATGCCCATATCGTCATGTTCTGTGACATACATCTTGCCCGCTTCGACCTTGGTCACCTTGGCATTGCATATCCACTTGATGTGCTTGTCGCGCATGCCAGATTCAAGGATTCCCTTGGAATCGCCTACGCCCCCCAAACCGAGATGTCCGATATACGGCTCCGAGGTCACGAAGGTCATGGGCACTTTGTTGCGTACTTTGCGTTTGCGCAGGTCGGTGTCCATGATAAAGGCATATTCATAGGCAGGACCGAAACAAGAAGCGCCTTGTACCGCACCGACTACGATAGGCCCCGGGTTCGTGCAGAAATTTTCCCATTCATCGTGTGACTTCATGGCATGGTCTACATGACACACAGAGTAGGTGTGCCCGCCATGTGGTCCTAAACCTTCAACCTCATCAAAGGCCAATTTAGGACCAGTGGCGATCACCAGATAATCGTAGTTGAGTTCTTTGCCGTCGTTCAATTCGAGCTTGTTCTGCTCGGGGTGGACTCGCTTCACGCCTGTAGAGATGAAATCGATACCCTTGCGCTCTAAGTAGCTGCGTACTGGGAACTCGATCTGCTTACGCTCGCGCCACTTCACGCCGACCCAAGGGTTGGAAGGAGTGAACTGGAAATTCTCGCTATTCGATACGACAGTGACTTTGTGCTGTTTATCCAGCTTGTCACGCATCTCGTAAGCGGCTGGCATGCCGCCGATCCCTGCTCCCATGATGACGATGTGTGCCATGTTTTCCCCTTGAATTTATTATTCGAAGAACATCTGCCGGACTTATTGGTTGGCAACAAAAATTTGATGAGTTTGGTGCAATACCTAGAAACAAAGCTGCATAGAACAGCCTGATTCGGAGGCGCTATTAGGCTGAATCGTAGCCGAGAGGTCTATAGCCATATCGGGGAGTGTGGATATAACCCTGATGGGGGGTTAGCGCGAGTTGCTATCGCTAGTATTGGGAGACTCTTGTTCTTTGGTAAACAACACGGCTGCTTTGACGCGTGAGGATAGGTTCAGTTTGTTCAAAATATGGCGGACGTGCTGTTTCACTGTGTCGTAGCTTATCTTCAGAGTCTGGGCGATGGCTTTGTTGCTTTCACCGCGTGATAGCAATTGCAATATTTCCCTTTCGCGTTCGGTGAGCAGCTTCAGTGAGTTCTTAGGTTCTTGTTCGGGTTGGTCCCCGCGCAACATCTCAATCAGCTTCAAGGTCATAGTCGGGGCAACAACCAACTCGCCTCCCGCGACACGACGGATTGCATCCACCACATCATCTGGCGCCATGTCTTTGAGTAGATATCCGCGCACACCCGCACGAATGGCATTTGTCAGGTCAGTTTCAGAATCACTCATGGTCAACATCACGGCGGGGGTCATAAAACCTTCGCTGCGGATCTGCTGTATCAAAGAGATGCCATCCAACGGTTTCATGCGCAAATCGACGATGAGAAGATCGGGTTTGCCTTCCAGCAAAGTACGCAATTCTTCAATGTTGCCCGTTGTCCCCAAAACGGTGAAATCGTAGCAATTGGAAAGTAACTCGCCCAACCCGCGCCGACATAGGCTCTGGTCATCAACCAACACTATTTTCAATTTGTCACTCATTTATTGCTCTCCAGTCCAACGGGGGTTCGGGAAAGGACAATTGTACCTGCGTTCCCAACCCCGCAGCACTTTTGACTTTTATCTCGCCACCTATGCGCTGTGCCCGTTCGCGCATGATCATCATTCCGTAATGGCCTTCAACAGGCGTAAAAGTGGTAGCGCCAACCCCATTATCTTCGATGGTGAAGATGTAATAACCGAAGCGCGCATCAACAAACAGGCGGGCGTGGCTTGCCCCTGAATGGCGGGCTATGTTGTTCAGCGCTTCGTGCACGATGTGAAATACTTGGATCTCGTATTCAAGTGGCAATTCAAGATCGACCAATTTGTTGTGATATTCGAGCGCGATGTCATGCTGGTCACTGAAGTCGCGCACCATCTCCTGCAAAGCGATAGAGATACCTTCGTGGTTAAGATCGCAACGAAAATCGGCAATCAGTTCACGAATATTCTTTTGGCCGATTTCTAACGCCTCGTCGATGTCGCGTACATATTTGGTAGACATCAACTCATCCCCAGAATGAACCGCTTCACCCAGTAAACTAGTCCGCATCCGCGCATAGGTTAGTGTCTGCGCCAGAGAATCATGGATGTTGTTAGCGATCTCTTGCCTTGCGGCCAATCGTTCTAGTCGGTTAGCTTCTCGATTGCTTCGCGCATGTTCTATGGTGGCGCACATCACGTCGGCAAAAGATGCGACCGTGTTCATCATGCAGCTAGCACTGTCGTGCGGGATATCAAAGAATACGGTCAAGATGCCAAATACGGTACCTGGTGAATTTGATGATTCTAAGGGGGCGACTACGCGTGATTGGAAGCGGCAACTTGAATAGGGACAGTTTTGACGTGAGCTACATTCGCTGAGGTCGGATGCGTGGACGACATGATTTAGTGCGGCTATGCCGCTGACCTCGCAATCTAGGCCGACAAAATTCTCGGCCTCGGCTTGCAGTTCATCTGAAATCGCCGCAGAGCTGATGATGGTGAGCGACTGGCCATCTGGGGAGAGTAAACGCACGACACCAGCAGTCGCATTGACTGCACCAATGATGATCTCAAGGAAGGTGCCCAGTAGGGTCTTCAACTCACCAGAGCGTGCTTCCATAAATTCTTGTTCTAAACAGGCAGTCACTCCGCCATCGCTGTCTGGGGGAGTGAACTCCGGTGCGCGCACCCAAGAGAATCCGGAATGTGGGGTTATTGTGATGGGCATTGATTTTCGGTATTTCTAGTGGGCAATCACCAAGCGAACTACTCTTCGTTAAGTTTAGTCGAAATGCCTAAAATATCAACAAAGGAAACGTGAAACTCGGTGCATCCTCCTGCGGGGTTATACGCGCACTTCCACAATATGGCTATAGACACTGAACGTATGAATTCCACCCCAAAAAACAACCCCGCTAATCTTAACGATCAGCGGGGGTTTTCATTTCAATACTTCTACCTATACCTTGTGCACGTTCAACTGTACTACGCCCCAGATCGAGAATTCCTGATCAGGTTTGACAAGCAGTTCAGGATAGTCTGGATGCGCGGCACGCAATACTTTGCCTTGTGGGGTATAGAGCAATTGTTTCACCGTGAACTCGCCATCCAACACGGCGACGACCACACTCTCGTTCGCGGCGGGAACCGCTCTATCTACCACCAGCAGATCGCCATCGTAGATGCCTAGGTCACGCATAGAGTGACCTGCCACGCGCATGAAGAAGGTCGATTCCCTGTGTTCGATGAGATGTTCATCTAGGCTCAAGCGTCGTTCTACATGATCGTCAGCGGGGGAGGGGAAACCAGCGGGGACGGCTTTGCGCAACAACGCACGTTGCCGCTCGAACATGGATTTATTCGGGTGCGTCAGGGAAAGTAAGACCGAGGCGCTGCGGCGAGCCGAGTTTGCGTGGTGGTGACTAAGAAGGGGCATGACAATCTCCATGAGAACGAGCGTTCTTTGAATGGTAGAGAACGTTCGTTCTTATGTCAAGCCGGATGTTGAATCATGCCTTTGTCTTTAAAAGCACCCACGCTGCACCGCCGCCGCCTGCATTTTGCGGGGCTTCGCAAAACGCGAGTACCTGTGCATGCTGGGTCAGCCAATGACGGGTGTTGACCTTGAGGATGCCATCGCGGCCTTCGTCTCGCCAGCCTTTGCCATGGATGATATTGACGCAACGTAAACCACGCTGGGTAGCGTGATGCAGGAACGTCACTAATAATTGTCTTGCTTCGTCATTGGTGAGCCCGTGCAGGTCCAAGCTGTCCTGTGGTGGCCATTCGCCCCGCCGCAATTTGCGTAGTGTCATGCGGTTCAGGCCGTTACTTAGATATTCGGTGGCGGCGGTTTCACCTGCACCGTGATCGGAAAGGTCGTCCGCGATGAAGATCGAAGTAAGTGGGGTGTCTTTTGTTCGGAGGGGCTTAGGAGTCGGAACGACGCGGTCATTGGGCTTGAGCGGAACCACGTCTTCCAGTGCTTGCCGGAACAAGTCGTTATCCTGTCCCGGCTTTTCTTTCACGACTTACCCCAATGTGGCTAGGTATTTGTCCGCATCCAGCGCGGCCATGCAGCCTGTTGCCGCGCTGGTGCAAGCCTGGCGATAGATGTGGTCTTGCACGTCACCCGCTGCAAAGATGCCAGCGATGCTAGTTTGGGTGGCATTGCCGTTGCGCCCACCTTGAGTGATGAGATAGCCGTTCTCCATCTCCAACTGTCCGACAAAGATATCGGTGTTGGGTTTATGGCCGATGGCGATGAACACACCATCCACTTTGATGTCTTGCGTCGCACCTGTCTGGGCGTTCTTCAGGCGTGCGCCCGTGACACCGCTGTCGTCGCCTAACACTTCATCCAAGGTCTGGTGCAGTTGCAGCGTGATCTTGCCTTCCTTCACTTTGTCCATCAGGTGGTCGATCATGATCTTTTCAGCGCGGAAGGTGTCGCGACGGTGGATGAGCGTGACGTGGCTGGCGATATTGGCCAAATAGAGCGCTTCTTCCACGGCTGTGTTGCCGCCGCCAACGACAGCGACCGGCTTGTTGCGATAGAAGAAACCATCGCAGGTCGCGCAACCGGAAACCCCTTTTCCCATGAACGCTTCTTCGGATGGCAGCCCCAGATATTGTGCCGATGCGCCGGTGCAGATGATGAGCGCATCGCAGGTATAGGTTCCAGCATCACCAATCAGTGTGTACGGTTTCTGTTGCAGCTTGGCTGTGTGGATATGGTCGAACACGATCTGTGTGTTGAAACGTTCAGCATGCTGCTGGAAGCGTTGCATCAATTCGGGTCCTTGCACCCCATTCACATCAGCGGGCCAGTTATCGACTTCGGTGGTAGTCATCAACTGTCCACCTTGTGCCAACCCTGTGATGAGCACAGGGTTCAAATTGGCACGTGCTGCGTACACGGCAGCGGTGTATCCGGCAGGACCGGAACCAAGGATGAGGAGGCGATGATGTTGTACTGGTTTTTCCATGATATTTACAGGGCTTTTGCTTGATTGAAGATGCCGAAATTTAACAGTGAGCAGAGAGGCTGTCGAGTAAAATGCGCGCCCTATGAAAATAATCCTCTTTCTCGTCGTTTTGGCGACTTCGACATTCGTCCAAGCGGCTGATATGCCAGCAATCCCTGCCTTTATAGATGAGATGGTGGCAAAGCATCAATTCAAACGCGAGGAACTGGTGCGCACCTTCAAGCGCGCGGAACGGCGGCAGGATGTGATCGATGCCATTTCCAAGCCAGCGACCATGAAGCCGTGGGCTGAATATCGGGCCACCTTCGTCAATCAACAGCGCGTCGATGGCGGCATCAAATTTTGGAACAAATACGAAGCCACGTTGAAACGTGCCGAGAAGCAGTATGGTGTGCCGCAGGAATACATCGTCGCCATCATCGGGGTGGAGACACTTTACGGTAAGAACGCCGGCAAATTCCGTACGCTAGATGCACTGACCACGCTTGCTTTTGATTATCCGAAGCGGGAAGAATTCTTTCGCTCAGAGTTGGAGCACTATCTGTTGCTGGTGCGCGAACAAGATTTCAATCTGCTATCCATCCAATCCTCCTATGCTGGTGCATTGGGTATCCCCCAGTTCATGCCGAGCAACTACCGAAAATACGCCTTGGACTTCAACGGCAACCGTAAAGTGGACATCCTGCACGAACCGGAAGATGCCATCGGCAGCGTGGCAAACTATTTCAAACACTATGGCTGGCGTACGGGGGAACTTGTCGCATTACAGGCGAAAGTGGCCGATGAAAAGAAGTTGGATGTGCTGACCGAGGTGCGTCCTACCTTTGCATGGAAAGCGGATGTCGGGGTCGCACCGATGGCAAGTTCGGAATCTGTCTTGCCACCCTCGTGGCTATTGGATCTGAATTTCGATTCAGGCAAAGAGTATTGGCTGGTGTTCGAGAACTTCGACGTTATCATGCGTTACAACATCAGCTCGTATTACGCGATGACCGTCCACCAGTTGGCGATGGAGTTGAAGGCAGCGAAGCGATAGTTCTAACGGTCATAGCTGACCGTTTCCCCCTATCCAACTTTCCCCCGCAAGCGGGAGAAAGGGCAAACGAATCGCTCCGCGAGCTTTACGTTAACGGATGCGGCGCGCGCCGTTGAAGCGTGATTTCCAATAGGTGTAATGCATCGTTTCTACTCGGACGCGGTCTCCGCGCTTGGGCGAATGGACGAACCTCCCGTCACCGACGTAGATACCCACGTGCGAGAACGGTTGGCGCAACGTGTTGTAGAACACGAGGTCACCAGGACGCAGTTCGCTTTGCTCGATGGGTTCGCCGACGCGGCTGATCTCACGACTGGTGCGCGGGAGCGAGATGTCCAATTCGTGACGGTACACATGCCCGACGAAACCGCTGCAATCGAAACCACTCTCTGCTGAATTGCCGCCGTAGCGATAGGGCGTGTCCATTAGACCCATGGCATACATCACCAGATCGTTCATACGATCATCTGAGGCGTTGTCAGAACGGGGCGCTGGGCTACTGCAACCTGCGAGTAAAAGAGCCAGCAACAAGGGAAAGAAGATTTTCATGGGGGCGGAATTTACCGCTCGACCATCGTTCGTGTAAAGCGCATCTTTCGGTTCGAGTCTTCTGTTCCCTAGTCATCCCTCGCTGAGATGACCGTTGTTCGTCCTTCTAAAGTAGAATCCGCGCTGACCTAAAACGGAGCAACACTTTGATGCGTATCCTGATCTCCAACGACGACGGCTACTTCTCGCCGGGCTTGGCTTGTCTAGCCAGACACCTTTCTGCTATCGCAGAGGTGGTGGTGGTCGCTCCAGAGCGGGATCGTAGCGGTGCCAGTAATTCTTTGACCTTGAGCCGACCGCTCAATCTGAAACGCGCTGCCAGCGGTTTCTATTTCGTGGACGGTACGCCGACCGATTGCGTGCATCTGGCGGTGACCGGCATGTTAGATACCCAGCCCGACATGGTGGTGTCAGGTATCAACTCCGGTGCGAACATGGGCGACGACACCATCTATTCTGGAACAGTGGCAGCAGCGACCGAAGGTTTTTTGCTGGGCATCCCCTCCATCGCTATTTCAATGGCCAAGCACGATCCTGAGCATTACGAGACAGCGGGCAGGGTGGCTGTCGAGTTGGTGCAACGCTTTCAAAAAGAGCAACATTCTCAACCGTGGTTGCTCAATGTGAACGTACCGGACATTCCCTACGAGGAATTGCAGGGTATGGAAGTGACCCGTTTAGGCAAACGCCACAAAGCCGAACCTGTGATCAAAAGTAGCAACCCGCACGGGCAGCCTGTGTATTGGGTGGGCGCGGCGGGTAAGGCGCAGGACGCAGGTGAGGGCACGGATTTCTATGCGACCTCACAAGGCCGTGTCTCCATCACGCCCTTGCAGATCGACCTCACGCAATACAGTCAGCTCGATGCTGTTCGCTCTTGGTTAGGGAGTGCGGTATGAACTCGATGCACGCAGGCATCGGCATGACTTCCGCACGCACACGTGGTCGCATGATCGAGCGTCTGCGTACTCAAGGCATCCAAGACGAGACCGTGTTGGCGGCAATGAACAGCGTACCGCGTCACGCTTTCGTGGATGAGGCATTGTCCAGTCGCGCTTATGACGATGTCTCACTGCCCATCGGCCACGCTCAGACCATCTCGCAGCCTTACATCGTGGCGCGCATGACCGAGATATTGTGTAACGGGAAACAGTTGGGGCGCGTACTTGAAGTCGGCACGGGATGTGGCTACCAAGCGGCTGTGTTGTCGCATGTGGCGAAAGAGGTCTATACCGTTGAGCGTATCCAGCCACTGTTCGCCAAGGCAAAAAAACAGTTGTTCGATTTGAAAATGCGCAATGTCATCGTGCGCCATGCAGATGGGACTTCGGGCCTGACCGATGGTGCGCCCTTTGACGGCATCATCATGGCCTGTGCCGCACCCGCGTTGTCTGCCACGCTAAAAGAACAGCTGGCGGTGGGTGGTAGAATGGTGCTTCCGATAGGCACACAAGAACAATTCCTGTATCTGATCGAACGCGAAGCGAATGGCTTCCGTGAGACGCGCCTTGAGCCAGTGAAATTCGTACCTTTGTTGATGGGAAAAGCATGACAGCAGTTCGTAACATCGCGCAACGCACTTTGTGGTCCGTGACAGCCGTCGCAGTCTTGTTGGTCGCCTGTGGCACACCCTCACCCAGCGGACGCAAAGCGCCCATCGTTGAACACGGTGTCTCAGACCCGCAATCTCCGATTCCAGTTGCACCGCAGAAACCTGTCGTCCGCCCAATGGCGACCACTACAAAGATACATGTCGTACAGAAGGGCGACACGCTCTACAGCATCGCATTCGTGAACGGAGTGGACTATCGTGACGTGGCCGAGTGGAATGACATCAAAGACCCATCTGCCATCCAGATCGGTCAGCAACTGAAATTGAATATCTCGAGCGATGAACCTGTCGTGCAAAAAATCGAGACTCAACCAACAGCTCCACTTGCGCCACCCAAACTAGGCGGTATCAGGAACCAACCCAAAGTGGGCAGACTGGCCTATAGCGAAGAAGCGTTAGCCAAGGCAGATCGTATGCAAGAAGAGGTTGCACAGCCTGCGACAGTCGTGGCAACTGCCAAGCCATCGGTAGTCAACACTGCAAAAGATGATACGCCAGAAGAAGCGATCGAGTGGGGCATGCCAACCAGCGGCAAAGTCATTGCAGAGTTCTCAGAGAGTGCGAATCGCAAAGGGGTCGATATCACTGGCAAGCGTAGTCAACCCATCGTGGCGAGTGCGTCGGGCAAGGTGGTGTACAGCGGTAGCGGTCTGCGTGGCTACGGCAAACTCATCATCATCAAACACAACAAGACCTACCTCAGCGCCTACGCCCATAACGACCAGATATTGGTGAAAGAAGGGCAGAACGTGAGCAGAGGGCAAAAGATCGCCGAGATGGGCAATACCGATGCCGATCAAGTCAAGCTGCACTTCGAGATACGCAAACTGGGCAAGCCAGTAGATCCAGCGAAGTACCTGCCGTTGGTCAAGTCTTGAGTGAGAACACGTTAAGCACCACCGAGCACAGCCGCGATAGCGCAGGTCTGCGTTATGTCTATCCGGTTGTCTCGCGTCGCGCAGGTGGCGTCTCCATCGGCATCAATCTCAATCCCAACAATGCCTGCAACTGGCGCTGCATCTATTGCCAAGTACCCGATCTAACACGCGGCACTGCACCACCCATTGATCTGGTGTTGTTGGAGAAAGAGCTGAGTGGTTTTCTGCGTGAACTTCAACACGGCGACTTTATGCAGCGCGTCCCGCCCGAGGCGCGCCGCATCAACGACATCGCACTTTCCGGCAATGGCGAACCGACCAGCGCACAGGAGTTTGCCGAGGTCATCGAAGTCATCGCGCAACACAAACCCGCCGAACTTAAGCTCGTTCTCATTACCAACGGCAGCCTCATGCAGCGTGAGAACGTGCAACAAGGATTGCGCCGCATGGCGCAACTGAACGGCGAGGTCTGGTTCAAGTTGGATAGAGCGAGCGAGGCGGGAATGGCGCTGGTCAACGACACCAAGATGACGATGGATAAAGTGCGGCACAACCTTGCTACCGCCATCGACTGTTGTCCGAATACTTGGCTACAAACATGTTGGTTTGCATTGGACGGTGTGCCACCCAGTGCGCAGGACGAAGCGGACTACTTAGATTTTCTCGAAGATTCTTCACGCAACGGTCATGAACCACGCGGTGTGTTGCTCTATGGCTTGGCGAGGCCGTCACTGCAGGCCGAAGCCCCTCGGTTATCTGCCTTGCAGGGCGGGGCATTGCAAATATTCGCTGATCGTATTCGTGAGTTGGGAGTGGAAGTCAGGATATCGACATAGCTCAATGTATAGGCTGTTCAGCATCTCAACCCCGTTGAGTCAAAGCCCCGCTTCGGTTACAATGCGCGCCCTGTTTATCCGGCAACCGCCGAATAGGCAGTAATCCACACACTCGTTCATGTTGGGGTGTCCCTTGAAACACATGGGGATCAGGCTGGCGAGTGGAAGACTTAACCCTTAACGATTGGAGAATCACATGGCAGTAACAATGCGTCAAATGCTGGAGGCGGGTGTCCATTTCGGTCACCAGACCCGTTTCTGGAACCCAAAGATGGCCCCTTATATCTTCGGTCATCGCAACAAAATTCATATCGTGAACTTGGAAAAGACCGTCGTGATGTTCAACGACGCGATGAAAGAAGTTCGCAAGATCTCCGCAAAGAAGGGCACCGTGCTGTTCGTCGCGACTAAGCGCCAAGCACGCGAGATCATCCGCGAAGAAGCGATCCGCGCTGGCTCGCCTTTCGTCGATCACCGTTGGTTGGGCGGCATGCTCACCAACTTCAAGACTGTTCAGATCTCTATCAAGCGCCTGAAAGAGCTGGAAGCGATGATCGCTGACGGCAGCATCGAGAAGGTCTCTAAGAAAGAAGGGCTGGTTCTGCGTCGCGAACTGGAAAAGTTGGAGCGTAGCTTGGGCGGTATCAAAGACCTGCAAGGTCTGCCTTCCGCTATCTTCGTTATCGACGTGGGCTACCAAAAGGGTACCGTCACTGAAGCGCAGAAGCTGGGCATCCCAGTCATCGGCGTGGTTGATACCAACCACAGCCCATTGGGTGTTGACTATGTCATTCCTGGTAACGATGACTCCAGCCAGGCGATCCGTTTGTACGCACGTGGCGTAGCTGACGCGATCTTGGAAGGACGCGAGCAAGCGACCAATGATCTGGCTACTCAGATCGCAGAAGGCGCTGCTGCCTAAGCAGGCCCGCCGCAACAAGGGGGCGCAAGCCCCCTTTTTTGTAACTGGATTTTGTATTTGAAAAATTAGGAGTTTGATATGGCTGAAATCACCGCAGGTATGGTGAAAGAACTGCGCGAGGCAACTGGCCTCGGCATGATGGAATGTAAAAAAGCATTGGTCGAGACCAATGGCGACGCAAAGGCGGCAGAAGAGTTACTGCGTATCAAGAGCGGCGCAAAAGCAAGCAAAGCGGCTTCGCGCGTGACAGCTGAGGGCGTGATCGGCTCCTATCTGGCTGCTGACGGCAAGACAGGCGCTGTCGCCGAGGTGAACTGCGAGACCGACTTCGTGGCCAAGAACGATGACTTCATGGCATTCGCCAAGAATGTGGCACAAACCGTTGCGCAGAACGATCCATCGGACATCGATGCGTTGCTGGCTTTGCCCTTGGTCAACGGTTCCGGCACAGTCGAAGAGACACGCAAGGCGTTGGTGATGAAATTGGGTGAGAACCTCAGCGTACGCCGTATCGAGCGTTATTCCACGACAACTGGCAAGTTGGCCACCTACCTCCATGGCAACAAGATTGGCGTGATGGTGAATTACACCGGCGGCGACGAGATGATGGGTAAAGACTTGGCGATGCATATTGCTGCAAGCAAGCCAAAATCTGTGGATGCTTCTGGTGTTAATCCAGAGGACATCGAGACAGAGCGCCGTATCGCCATCGAGAAGGCTAAAGAGTCGGGCAAGCCAGAAGCGATGTTGGAAAAGATCGCTGAAGGTACTGTGCAGAAATTCCTCAAAGAAGTCACTTTGCTGGGCCAAGTGTTCGTCAAAGCTGAAGATGGCAAGCAGACCATCGAACAATTGCTGAAGAGCAAAGGCGCGACGGTGACGGCATTCAAGATGTTCATTGTGGGTGAAGGCATCGAGAAGAAAGTGGAAGACTACGCGGCTGAAGTCGCTGCTGTCGCTGCTGCAAGCAAGAAAGGCTAAGAACCATGTCCAAACCCGCCTACAAACGCATCCTGCTTAAACTCTCTGGCGAAGCTCTGATGGGCGATGACAGCTACGGTATCAACCGTGCGGTCATCGAACGCATCGTGGCAGAGATCAAGGAAGTCTCCGAGTTGGGCGTTGAGGTGGCGATGGTCATCGGCGGTGGCAATATCTTCCGTGGTGTCGCACCAGCGGCGGCAGGGATGGATAGAGCGACCGCCGATTACATGGGCATGCTGGCCACGGTGATGAACTCGATGGCGTTGCAAGATGCGATGACACGTGCGGGTTTGGAGTGTCGTGTGCAATCAGCGTTGAGCCTAGAGCAGGTGGCAGAGCCTTTCATCCGTGGCAAGGCATTGCGCTATTTGGAAGACGGTAAAGTGGTGATCTTCGCGGCGGGTATCGGTAGCCCGTTCTTCACTACCGACACCGCTGCCGCATTGCGCGGCGTGGAGATGTCGGCAGATGTGGTCATCAAGGCCACCAAGGTTGATGGTATCTACACGGACGATCCCAAGAAGAACCCCAATGCGATCCGCTATCAAAGCTTGAGCTTCGATGAGGCGATCAGCAAGAATTTGAAGGTGATGGACGCGACTGCGCTGACTTTGTGTCGCGATCAGAAACTACCCATCATCGTGTTCAGCATCTTCAAGCCGGGCGCACTGAAGCGCGTGGTGTTCGGTGAGGGCGAAGGTACATTGGTAAGAGTGGATTAGGAGCTAGGCATGATTGCTGATATCAAAAAGAACGTTGAGCAAAAGATGACCAAGTCGCTGGATGCGTTGCGCGCAGACTTGGGCAAAATCCGCACAGGCCGTGCCCACACGGGCATCTTGGACCACGTGATGGTGGATTACTACGGTAGTCCTACAGCGGTGAATCAAGTGGCGAACATCACGTTGACCGATGCGCGCACCATCGGTGTGCAGCCCTACGAAAAGAACATGATCGGCCCAATCGAAAAAGCCATCCGTGATTCTGATCTGGGGCTGAATCCAGCTACCAACGGCGATTTGATACGAGTACCGATGCCGATGCTGACCGAAGAGCGTCGCCGTGATCTGATCAAAGTCGTGAAAAGCGAAGGCGAGGATGCCAAGGTCGCGGTGCGCAACATCCGACGCGATGCCAATGAACAGTTGAAGAAGTTGCTCAAGGATAAAGAAGTTGGTGAGGATGAAGAGCGTCGCGCGCAAGACGACGTACAGAAGTTGACCGATCGCTTTGTCGCCGAAATCGATAAAGCCCTGCAAGCCAAAGAAGTCGACCTGATGGCGGTTTAAGCCAATCTATCATGGCTCTGCCATTCTTCAGCTCCACCCGAACCATCCCTGATATCACAGCAGTCCCGCGTCATATCGCCATCATCATGGATGGCAATGGGCGTTGGGCGAAACAAAGGTTCATGCCGCGCGTCATGGGACATCAGCGCGGTGTCGAATCGGTACGCGACATAGTGCGCGCCTGTCGTGAGTTGGGTGTGGAATACCTGACTCTATTTGCCTTCAGTAGTGAGAATTGGCGCCGTCCTGCCGACGAAGTGAACTTCTTGATGCAACTTTTTTTGAAGATGTTGGAACTAGAAGTCAGCAAGTTGCACCAGAACAACATCTGTTTAAAAGTCATAGGTGACCGTGGCCGTTTCGATGCAAAACTTGTAAGGTATATCGAAGAGGCAGAACAACTCACCGCCAACAATACTGGCCTCACACTGACTATCGCTGCCAACTACGGTGGTCGTTGGGACATCATGCAGGCCATGCATGC
>Ga0209015_10102_pt1 | contig 13756 bp, 19 predicted proteins | sample EPASupsiteSAE300_FD_187264 | JGI IMG/M metagenome (GOLD analysis project Ga0209015, IMG submission 187264) | Bioremediated contaminated groundwater from EPA Superfund site, New Mexico - Sample SAE3-00 (SPAdes) (version 2) | ecosystem: Environmental > Aquatic > Deep subsurface > Groundwater >...
CTTCCTCTCGCTCAGACCGTCGATGATTACGCCGCGCTGATGCCCTCGAACATGCCCGCTGGACCACGTTAAGTTCCTCGCTCCTCTCCATCACTCTCTGACCGGCGTCGTTATTTGACGGCTTACGCACAAATGGCACTACAAACGCAGCCACGAGGAACGCCCACTTCACGTGGCGCAGCGTTCGCTGCGTTTGCCCATGGAAAAATTCCCGCAGATTAAACGCGCCCGCCGTGAAGCCTCTCGACTTTTGCACTAGCTTCGGCGACGTAATTCCCGTCGCGCTTTGCACTGTCGATTTAGGCCGCAACCTTGCATTGCGCACCAGCGACGCCACCCGCGTCGCACACCCGCACAGCGTGAGCGCACAGGCACAGACCGCGAGCGCACGGACCAATGAAGGCGCGAGCCAGGCCGCACATGTCGCGGCCAATGTAAAACCTGACGCGCAACCGAGCAGCACGAAGTTCACCATGGTGAGCGGCGTAGCCCATTCCTGGAGGAAGCGCAGTTTCGGCAAGGAGGGGCACACCTTCCTTTTCGGGCTATCCGATGGGCGGGTCATCGACGGTTCGCTTGGCGGCAACAGCGCGCGCTGGCTCAACCACGCGTGCGTCGCCAATTGCGAGGCCGTCGAGTCCAATGGAAGGGTACACATCCATGCGGTCTCGGATATCGAGTCGGGCGAGGAGCTTTTCATCACCTATGGGCTCTCGGTAGAGGGCCGCCTGTCGGCAGCCGTGCGGGCGCAGTACGAGTGCCGCTGCGGTCACCATCGCTGTCGCGGGACGATGCTCGCCGTGGCGGGACGCTTGACCTAGCGGCGTCGGCAGATGCAACGCGTCGCCCTGTCCGATAAAAAGCTGCGACAGATGTTTTGCGACGTGTTGTGAGAGTCATATGAGCCCCGCCCCGGCGGGCGACGCAGGTGACGACAACGGTTATAACATTGTCTTTACTTTTCCGACAATACGGATTAACATTGTTATTACTTTGGAGGATTCATGAAGACGACGATTCGCAGAATGGGTAATTCGCAGGGCGTGCTGATTCCGAAGCCTGTCCTTGCGCAACTCGGGCTGGAGAGCGAAGTGGAGATGGAAGTTGAGAACGACGCAATTGTTCTGCGCCGTCCGAAGCACAAAGCCCGTGAGGGTTGGGCGGAAGCAAGCAGGGCTCTGGCCGAGAGCGGCGGCGACGCGCTGGTCATGGGCGAGTTTTCGAACGCCGATGATGCGGAGCTTGCATGGTAATGCGGGGGGAAGTCTGGTTGGTCGCACTTGATCCGACGCTTGGTAGCGAGATTCAGAAGACGCGCCCCTGTGTCGTCGTTTCGCCTCCCGAAATGCACGACCACCTGCGCACCGTCATCGTCGCGCCGATGACTTCCAAGGGCCGTCCAGCGCCGTTTCGGATTCCCGTGACGTTCAAGCGCAAACAGGGTTTGATCCTCCTCGATCAGATTCGCGCAGTAGACAAGGTGCGCCTGGTCAAGAAAGAGGGCGCAGTTGCCGATAAGACGTTGTTGGATACCCTTCGAACCTTGCAGGAAGTCTTTGCAGAATAGAGAAAACATCTACAAATTCTATAGGGAGAGAGCATGTCACTTGCGGATGGTGCACGAGCACTGATTGAAGAGGAAATGTTGTCCAGCCCGGCCGAGGGAATTGCTAAAAAGCTCGCGGACGCTGGCGATCTGGCCGCACTGAGCCAGAAGCAAAAGGCAGTGTACGACCAGATCATCGCCCCGCATTTCAAGATCGCATGCAGCACGCCGGATTGCGATTTCGAGATCGATATGGAATGGATCGGCGACGCGATCAGGGCGCAGGCACGTGAAGAAAGCTACTTCTGTGAGCACTGCCAGTACATCCATCGGCAGAGTGCGAAAGACGATTAAGTATCGCCCATCTGTGCGAGGCGAAGCTGAAAGAGCTTGGCCTTGAGGCGAAGGCTGTGCCACCACGCGTCAATGCCGCACCTACGAGCCGGTGACGGCAGAGAGAAAGGAAAATAGGGGAAACATCATGACGAAGAAAACGATAATCGTAGACGAGTTTCACCAGGGCGCATCGGCGCAGGCATATCGCGATGGTGTCCAGCAGATGCGTGATGCCGTCTCTGATATCCACACGAAGAACGACGGTATCGCGGCAATTCGATCTGACGGAATCGTGCTTCCGACCGGACATACGGTTCATGTCCGCCGAACGGGCCAACCGACGAAAATCTACACAATTCACGGCAGAGACAAGTTCGAAGACTCGGCAGGCAACGTCTACAACCAGCAAGAAGTGTTTGGTGAGACGTATGACAGCGTGGCGGTGATTGATCCCGCAACCGGCGATATCACAACGTTCTAAGCGACAACGGAAAATTGCCTCATGAAAAAAATCAAGAGCATGCGGGTAGAGGTCAAATACCCGCCGAATTTCCCGCTCAAAGGCTGGGAAAAAGCGTTGTTCGGAATTCGTGTATCTGGCATGTTCAAGCGCGGTTATATTTCCATCACTGACCTTGATGAATACCGGGACTCCATTGGTCGTGGCAAGTCTGGCGAGCCGGATAACGACGCGGATAAAAAGACGCGCGATGATCTTGGCGAATTGCACTGCATCGATTTCAAAAGACTTCCCGTAGAGGTGCTTGCCGAGCTTCCCGCGCGAGTTGGGCAGTACATCGGCGTCGAGTTGTATAGCATTGTCACGCGCAGTTGTAAATTAATACAGCAACGCGTTTAGGAATTGATACACCTCGTTGTAGGGTTGCTCTTTTTGGGCGGCCCGTGATCAGCTACGAGGAGTACATGGAAATCGAGATTCTGCGTCGCCAAGGGAATAGCCTGCGAGACATCGCGGTAGAGACTGGCATGGCCGTCAACACGGTTCGGAAATATCTGGCATTAGGTCCTCCGCATCGCAAAGTGCGTGAGCCCGTCGTGAGTAAGCTTGCGCCGTTTAAGTCGTATCTTCAGGGCCGGGTCGAAGCAGCAAAGCCAGACTGGATCCCGGCGACGGTGCTCAAGCGAGAGATTGAGGAGCGCGGCTACAAAGGCGGATTGCGACAGGTTCAGGACTATCTGCAGAAACTTCGACCCGCTGCGCGTCCCGACCCAGTAGTCAGATTCGAGACCGAGCCGGGCCAACAGATGCAGATGGACTGGATCGAGTTTCGTAAGCCGGGGCACAAGCTCGGCATGCTCGCCGCGTTCGTCGCGACGTTGGGCTACAGCCGCGTAAGTTACGCAGAGTTTGTCACCGACATGCGTATTGAAACGCTGCTGGCTTGCCACGTGCGGGCATTCGAGGCATTTGGAGGCGTCACCAGAGAAATTGTTTATGAATGAAAGGGACTTCCCCATCCCGAATCAGGCGCCCGTTGCGTGCAACGGCATCAAGGTGCCACGATGGGGTTCTCACGCTCCATCAACTCACTCGAAGGGGAAATCCATGGCAATCGTAACGCTCGGAATTGATCTGGCCAAGAACGTTTTTGCTCTGCATGGAGTTGGTCCGACGGGCAAGCCTGAATTGCTGCGACCGGAAGTCCGCCGGTCCAAACTGCTAGAAGTGGTGGCATCCTTGCCGCCTTGCCTGATTGGCATGGAAGCCTGCTCGGGTGCGCACCATTGGGCGCGAGAGTTTCAAAAGCTAGGGCATACCGTCCGCATCATGGCACCCAAGTTCGTCGCGCCATACCGAATGTCGGGTAAGCGCGGCAAGAATGACGCTAATGATGCTGCGGCGATTTGCGAGGCCGTCACCCGCCCCAACATGCGATTTGTCCCGGTTAAGACAGTAGATCAACAGGCAGATCTATTCATCCACCGCGCACGCCAAGGCTATATCGAGGAGCGCACCGCGCTGATAAACCGGCTTCGTGGATTACTTAGCGAGCTAGGCGTTGTGTTGCCGCTTAAGGCCAGCGCGATGAGGCGAGAAGCGAACGTTGTGCTCGAGGATTTGCCCGGCTGGTGCAACACGGTCGTTGGGGACATGCTCAATCACCTCGGTCGTCTTGACGAGCGCATCGACGAATATGATAAACACCTTCGCCAAATTGCGAAGCAGAACGACAAGGCATGCCAGTTGATGAAACTCGCCGGCATAGGCCCTACAACGGCGACCGCTATTGTGGCCAGCGTCGGCAACGCGCACGACTTCCAAAATTCGAGGCAGTTCTGTGCCTGGCTAGGGCTCACCCCTGGGCAGCATAGTTCCGGAGGGAAAGCGCGATTGGGACGTATCACAAAAACCGGCGACAGTTACCTCCGAACCTTGCTCGTCATGGGTGCGCGATCACTGCTTATGAAAGCAGCAGCTCATTCCGATCCAGTGAGTCGCTGGGCATTTGTTAGCGGCGGTGCAAATCCGACACTAAACGGCGGCGTCAGGTTGAGTAGAGCGACAACGCCCAGAGGCGCTTATCGCTGACTCGTTGTTGTTGCCTGCTCGTGCTCAGAATGGATTGTCGACGTCGGCCGGGTGAGCGTTCACGGGAGGCGCACGTTGTTCGCGCTGTAGCTCGTGCAATGCGAGTTGGTAGTGCGTGCAAATCCGCCAGCGTAGATCGTCGATGAGTTCGACGACGGCGAACGCTTGCTCAGCGGACCAGTTGTCTGGGATCAGGAAGTCGAGCCTGCAGGCGACCCCGGAAGGCAGTTGACGGCGCGTCATGGTGCCTTCTTCTCAGCCTTCGCCGCACTACGTTTCTTCGTGCGCTGCTCGGCGCGTTCACGTGCCTCCTTCACACGATAGGATTCGCCCTCGATCACGACGACCTCCGCACGATGCACGAGTCGGTCAACGAGGGAGACGACGCAAGCCGCGTTCGGAAACACCTCATGCCATTCTTTAAATGGTCTGTTTGTCGTAACCACGGTCGAGGTGACCCCGTACCTTCTGCTGACGAGTTCGAACAGCAGATCGGCGTGGCGGTTTGAGTACGAGAGGTAGCCAACCTCGTCGATTACAAGCACGTCGGGCGAGGCGTAGCGATTCAGTCGGCGGCGCAGGGCAGAATCGCTATCAAGCGCGGCCAGTTCACCGAGCATCTGGCCGGCGGTGGTGAACAACGCGGTGTGGCCACCTGCGATTGCCTGATAGGCGAGATTGAGCGCCAGTGTGGATTTACCGACGCCGTTTGGGCCGATCAGTACGACGTTGGCGGTGTCTTTGACGAACTCAAGCGACATTAGCTCTTCGACGGCGGCTCGGTCGCACCGCTTGGGCCATGCCCAATCAAAGTCGCACAGCGGTTTGAAGCTGCCTAAATGCGCGTCGCGGATACGTCGCTCCAATGAGCGGCGACCGCGCTCGTCCTCTTCCCACTGCAGCAGAGGTGCGACCCACTGTTCTCCCGTAACGTCGGGCCAATGCGCCAGCAGTCCATACAGGCGCAAGGCGTGTGCGCGGGCTTGTAGTACATCAGGCGTGTTCATCAGAGTCTCCCGTAATCTGGTCGTAAATGTCGAGCCGATGGGGCGTTACCAAGGTGTCCTTCTTGCGTACGTGTTCGGGCAACGGGACTTCGACGGGTGGAGGCGCTTGCCGCGCCGCGCGCCGGCGCTCCAGCGCCAGACGTACTGGATTCGGATGAGGCGCCGCGCCGATGGCGAGGGTCTCCTCAATGGCCGCCTGCAGTTCGGCGGCGCCATAGCGATCGAGCAGGCGCAGCAGATGAGATGTGATGTTCCCCAGATTACCGCCGCGTTCAGCGGCACGCAGCATCAGGGCCTGACTGGCCGGCGCGGCCCGGCTTAGATGGTCCAGGCCACGATGGTGACGCGCTTCGCGTTTGCGCTCGACGAGGCCGTCGATGTGCGCTGCAATCTCAATCTGTGCACCGCGATCGTAACTGCGCTCATGGGTGGCGAGCAGATCGGCGCCGTCGAGAATGCGGACCTGCCGCGGATTGGCCCGTATCATGAGCGCTCGCCGAACGTGCGTATGCGGGATTGTGTAGTCGTTCAGATCGAAGCGAACATACGGCGTCTTGTTGACCTGCACAGCCAGTTGCAGTTCGCAGGGGTACGGATTCTCCGGCAAGGCCAACAAACTGGGGTGTTCGCGGGCGAAGGCCTCACGCACGGTGATGGCGGGCTCTTCCCGGCACGGTCGGTCGGCCGCAGGTCCGGCGCACCAGAGCGCGGCCTGGGCATTGAGGTCGTCGAGGTCAACGAATTTGCGCGCGGCAAAGAAGTTCTCGCGTACAAACCGGATTGCCCTCTCGACGCGCCCCTTCTCCCAGTTATGGGCTCGAGCCCATAACAACGAGTATGGTGTGGTAAAAAAAATGTGCTGGTCGATAACCAACGAGGCCAAGGCAGCGTCTTTGCGGAAATCGAACAGCACATATTATTCGGCTACAGGGTGCGGAGGAAGGCCATCAGGTCGGGCTGATCACGCCATTGTTTTTGTGCTTCGGCATTGCCTTGCACTTCGCATGTCGCCAGCGCCCGCGCCTTTGTTTCCAGGTTGATCTCGGCATAGATGTTGGTCGTCTCCAACGACACGTGCCCAAGCCAGCCGCGTATCGTATTGATGTCGACACCGGCCTGCAGTAGTAGCGAAGCGGTTGTATGCCGAATCACATGTGGGTGCACATTCTTGCCGGCGAGTGACGGCGCGCTGACTGCAGCACGAATAGCGCAGCGCTTCACCAGAGCATGAATGCCGGAGCGCGTCATCGTCTGGTGGAACCGGTTGAGGAACACAGGTTCGGCGGCGGCCCTGCCTTCAGTCTGTGAGCGCAACGCCTCGATTGTGGATTTCCAGAGCGGGCAGCGGCGATGTTTGTTCCCCTTGCCGACGATGCTGGCCGAACGCGTGTGCCAGTCAATGTCGCCAATCCTGAGCTGCGCGGCTTCGCTTGCACGCGCTCCTGAATTAAACATGAAGAGCAGTAACGCATGTTCGCGCTGCCCCTGTGCTGTATTCATGTCAGAGGCTGCGAGCAGGGCGTCCATTTCCTGCCTGCTAAGGTAGCTGATCTCCGGCCGACTGGTTCTCTTGACGGGAATCAGATGAATCTGTGCCCACCATTCGACGTATTCCGGTGCATGTTCGCCGATGAAACGAGCCAGCGCATGGATGCCGCCGAGCCGCTGATTTCGTGTGCTGACCATACAGTGGCGCTGTTCTTCCATGTGCGTCAGGAACAGGCGGACCATTTGCGCGGAGAGATCATCAACGCTCAGGCGGTCGATCCGTTTGTCGACCTTGGCGGCCAGATACGGAAGCAACAGCATGAGCATGTCGCGGTAACTTTTTTGCGTATTGATGGCAAGGTTACGTTCGCCCACCAGATACTCGATCAGGAACCGCCGGATCCACGGACCCAGCAGAGATGAGTTATTCATGATGCACCTCAAGGAAGTAAGTTTCAAAGCGCGTGCCCGCTTCATTCAGCAACTCGGGCGTCAGAGTGAGGTAGCGCTGGGTGCTCGCGAGATCGATGTGGCCGAGATAGGTGGCCAGTTGCGGTAACAACAGTTGCAACTCCACGCCACCGCGATACCAGGCGATTAGCCGGTGCACTGCGCCTAAGTGCCGCAAATCATGCAGCCTCGGCTGGCAGGACGCACCGCCTTCGCGTTGGATGTTTGCCAGGGCGCGCTGTCGCTGAAAGGCCTTGCACACAGCTTTCTGGGTCACAGGGCGACCATCGCGGAAACAGAAGAACGGCGCAGCCGGTGCCTGCCCAAATCTCTGGTTGCGTTGCCGGGCATAGGTTCGCATCGCACTATTCAGATCTGCGCCTAGCGGAACCAGCCTCGATTTATAGAATTTGCTCTCGTGCACATGCAGGACGGCTTCGTCGAGATTGACGTCCTGCATGGTTAGCCGCAAGGCTTCGCCATGGCGCAGGCAAGCGCCATACAGAATCAGAATGAGTGCACGCAAAACATATGCATCCAGCAGACCGTATGGACTGCATGCCGCCGGAGCCACGTCGAGCAGGCGCTTTAATTCCTGCTGCGAATAGATATAGGGTATCAACGGTGGCGGCAATTCCGGACTGTAGGGGGAAAGTGGAGAAGCCGAGACATGCCCACGCGAGAGGGCAAAACGAAACAGGCAGTCAAGTACCGACCTTCTCTTGCGCCAATGGTTAGTCAGCGGCCTGTTGCCAGTCAGGAAGTCATGTACATGCCTGAGCGTGACCGACGTCACATCAATGTTGCCATCAACCCGGCGGCAGAATGAGGCAAGCGTGGCCGCTTCGGAATCAAAGCGCATGCCCAACACCCGTTTGTGGCTCACGTATTGGGCGACAACTTCGGAGAGCGTCATAGCAAACTCCCCAGATCGATTTCGGCCACACGCCTCAGTCCGCTCAGGTCAACCTTCGCATAGGTTCTCGTCGACGAAGCGCTGCGATGGCCGAGATGATCGCCGATCTCCTTCAGGGCAAAACCAGCATCGAGTAAGTGCCGGGCATTGGCATGCCTGAGGCAATGTGCGCCACGCCGCGGGATGTCGATGCCAAGCACTGCGAGACGCGATCGGACAATGTCGCTTACGCGCGCAGGTGACAACGGTCGGATCGGCGCCTCAACCGACAGGAACAGCTCACGATGAGCGCTTCGTGGACGCGCCTCCTTCAGGTAACGCAGAATGGCATTCCCAACTGTTGCCACCAGCGGATATTGCTGTGTGCAACGCTGCTTGGGACGATGGACATGAAGGATCTCGCCGCACCAGTCTATATCCTCCAGACGGAGCAGTACCACCTCGCCGCGCCTCAGTCCGTAGACAACCAGCAGCATGATCATCGCACGGTTGCGTAGATCGATCGCACTGTCGCCGACAAAACTGGCGACGAATCTTTGCACGTCATCCCAATCTGGCCCGAGCGGCAAACCCTCCTCCCTATACACCACGGGTGCTTCAATGCCGCACGCAACGTTGGTAGCCCAGCCTTGTCCTTCTGCATACCGGAAGAAATTGCGCAGCGTGCTCGCAAGCGCGTGCAATGACACTCTGGACCAGCCATGGTTGCCCTGGTACGCGAGGTAGGTGTCGACGTCGTGGATAGTGAGAGCATCAATTGCCCTGTCAGGGCGGCAGACCATCGCCAGAAAATGACCGATCTCATCACGACAGTTTGAAATCGTAGCAGGAGAGAGTCCTCGCTGGTCGCGCATGAAATCGACGTAGTGTTCGACATAGCAAACAAATGGTTCTCTCGTGGGATGCCGTTCCTCCAGACGTCCCAGAAAACACAGCCAGGCCGTGGCGGTATGGATGAACAGAAGCCGCGAGCTGCGGGACTCGTTCGTGCGCTCACTTCGAACGAGACGAATCCGGTGGTCAACCGCAAACGCGATTTCCTCGTGCGTTATTAACCGCGGGCGGGACAGATCCATGCTCTGCGAAAAAACCAGCAGGACCCACGCGATCTTGCGGATCGACTTAGGCGGATAACCCAGTTCCTGACAATGTACGAGGAAGCGTTTCCTGGATTCCACGCAGGGCGCGAGCGTGTGGGCAGCAAGAACATGCGGACGCGTAAAGAGAGTCTCAAACATGATATTCCCCCAATGTTGATCAGTGGAATATCAGTATCAGCCTGAAATTATGTCGCCATGGACGCGTCAACCTGACAGGCAATACAGGGTCATTAAGAGGCACCGCGACATTTTTTTTACCACACCATACTCGTTGCCTCTGGCTACGGCCACGGGCCGCGGTTCATAGCGATGATGTGCGGCGAACGCGAGCAGCGTTGGGTTAAAGCGGATGGCGTCGCCCTGGCGTTCGAGCACTGCACTTTTAAGGTTGTCGTACAGGATGACCCTTGAGACGCCGGACCATGCCGCGAAGGCACCGGCGTGACCGGCCAGGAAGCTGTCCATCCGCGCATCGAGGAAGAATTGCAGATAGATCTGTCGCGACCACGACAGCACCATCACGAAGGCCATCAGGGGTCGACGCGCACGTCCGATCTGCAGATGGCCGAAGCTCCCCCAGTCGCATTGAGCTTGCTCTCCAGGCAAGGTGCGAAGCCGAAGGTACGCCTCGGCCACCGGGCGCGGACGATGAAGCGAAACCAGGTGTCTGAAGTGGTGCTGACCGCCGCGGTAGCCGCGCTCATAGACCATGGCATACAGGCGGCTGGCCGTGAGCGACGGGAACTTCTTGAGCGTTTCGAGGATGAACGGCAGGTACGCATCGATCTGCGAGGGCCGCTGAACGGTGCCAATTCGGGGCAGTCCGGCCTGAGCTAGCACGCGCTGGACGGTGCCGCGGTGCACGTGCAACTGGCGTGCGATGGTGCCGCACCGCCACTTCTCAACATGGTAGTAGCGCAGGATCTGTGCTTCAAGTTCGGTTCCAATGGTCATGGGTCATGTCCTGTGTAATGCGTAGGAATGCAAACATCATGGAAGACCCGACGGCGGAGTGGCCCGAGGCGTACGAAGGCCGAACAGACGCATTGGCAGAAATGGCAAAGCTCAAGCACAGGTGGGGTGGTTATGGGTACCGGTGCTGTGGCCGCCGACGTCGTCGAAGTCGGTGCCAGTAAAGCATCAGCGGCAGGCATGACGGAACCGTGATGCGTCACTTTGTTCCGGCGGCTGCGATAGCGGCGCATCCGTTCGGCGTGTGCAAAGCGGCCATGGCGGCTGCGCTGGTAACGTCGGCCGGCCTCGCGCATGCTGGAATGGCGAGAAAGCTCGGCGCAGTCGCTATTGCAATAGATTTGGCCGCGGTCGCAACGGCGGCAAACAAGGACTTGCGCCCGACAGCGCACGCACACGAACAGTCGACCTGACGCCGGCATCGAGAATCCCTGTCAATGCCGATGCAATATCGACAGGGATAACGAGGCGTGCAATACTTCGCGCACACTCGTGCCCCGTCGTACGCGTGTTGGGTTCGACACCGGAATGAACCTGGCAGTTTGGGCCGGTGTCGGACCTGTTTGTTCGGCGGTAGGTAAAACTCCTTCTACCGCATCCCGCCCTTTGCGTCACCCCCGTCAGACGCGAGCAGCACCGGGTGCGTCTGCACTCGCCCTTCGGGCTCCTTCCGACGCACCCGATACCTGCCCATCGGCACCTCCCCCAGTCGTCGAAAAACCCGTTCTGGGGAACAAGTCATTTAGCGTTTCTGATTGACGCCGCCATCTGGTGTCGCTTTCTGACCGCCGTTCACAGCATTAAAACTAAAAGAGCGAAGAGGATTTGGGCGCGCTGTAGTTGCGATAGCTGCCAAGAACGCGCGCATGTGTTGGGCCGCGCTGCGTTTGGGCGATGCATTCAGAATTCCGGCGTGATGTTCGAAGCCGCCGGATCTCGTAGGTAGTACTTCAGCAGTAAAACCAGCGCCGCGTGATGTGCAGTTGTTGATGAGTATAGAGGTTGGACCTGCGCTTAGGAATGCTCGATCATGTTGTTGGGACGAGAGGCCGATCCTCTATGCCCTTTCTATGACTGGAGCCCTTGGCGCGCGTCTTTCATCAGGGACCGCTGTGTGTTTAGCAGCACAATGTCCGTTTGTAGACACGCCGTCCGCATACCTCGAACTTGTTGCTAGTTGTGCAATCTGTGTCGGTGGTGCGAAAGAAATTCGTGTTTGACCTACGTCTAGTCGAATGCGATGGATTGGTGTTTGCAAAAATTGGGGAAGTCCTTGTAGACAATATGAAAACGGTAATCCTGAAACGCGATGCATATGGCAAAAAACAGCATCGATATCATCCAGGATTCGCCGACTTCGCTAAACATCACGGGTTCGTGCCTCGCGTCTGCAAACCATATCGTGCAAAGACGAAAGGCGAAGTCGAGCGTATGAATGGTTATTTGCGCTACAGCTTCTGGGTCCCATTGGTCTCAATGCTCAAACAAGCAGGGTTGACAGCGGACTGTGGCCTTTGCAATGAGCGTGTCAGGCGGTGGCTGCGCGATGTCGCCAACGTTCGTCTTCACGGCACCACGAAACGCGTACCGGCTGAGGTATTGCTCGAAGAGCGCCCACATTTGCTACCGCTGCCGGCGCCGTACGTGGGACGTTCGGTCCGAACTGGAGCGACGCCGCATGAGCAACCGAAACCGGTATCGCGGTATGCAACGTCGGAATGGGAAAAACCGCTGCAGCATCCGTTGTCGGTCTACGATGCCTTCAGCCGAACGCAGGAGGTGAACGCATGACGCCACAGCTCGAGCGACTAACCGTGTTGTGCAAGCAACTCAACCTTCTGCATTTGCCGACGCAGATAGCGCACCTTGGGCAGATGGCTGCGAAGCGCGAGCTTGGCTATCTCGACTTCCTTGAACAGGCGTTGAAAGATGAAGCGATGGCTCGCACGGAACGAATGCGCCGAATGCTGACCCGTCTCGCCGGCTTCCCGGCGATCAAGACGCTTGATGATTTCGATTTCGAGTTCGCACTCGGCGTACCAAAACCGCTGGTTCTAGAACTTAGCAGCCTAGCCTTTGTGGAGCGTGCGGAGAATGTCGTGCTGCTCGGACCGAGTGGCGTGGGCAAAACTCACCTCGCATTGGCACTTGGATATCGTGCAACGCAGGCCGGGTTCCGGGTTCGCTTTATCACCGCTGCCGACCTCTTGATGCAATTGACGACCGCGTTGCGGCGTAACCAGCTCGAGGAAACCATCAAGCGCATCACGAAGCCGTACAGACTTCTGATCATTGATGAGATGGGGTACCTGCCAATGGATCGGGAACAGGCGAACTTACTCTTCCAGGTCATTGCCAAAAGATACGAAACGGGCAGTCTCGTCCTCACCAGCAATTTGCCGTTCGGTCAGTGGGATCAGACCTTTGCCGACGACGCGACGCTGACTGCGGCGTTGCTTGACCGGCTGCTTCATCATGCACACGTCGTACCGATCTCCGGTGAATCGTATCGGCTAAAGGAAAAACGTCAGGCTGGGATGATCAACAGAATTGCGCCGCCGCAATTGCACGACGGGGACGACATCAAACGCAGACGCAGTTCAAAGGAGGTAGCACCCAGCCAATAACCGCGTGAGTAGGTGTATTAATTTCCAATTGCGTTTGCGTACGAAGCTGTATCAACTTGAGATTGCGTTTGACAGTATAGCATCAATCGACCGCGTTTCGTTCCGATGCTGGGCGCTGTCGGCCCGGCCTTTCTCGTAGCGGCTGTCGCCTTTACTGCGGGGCGTTTCGCTCATTCCGCGCCAGAGAACCATGAGGTAGTCGCGCTGCATCCGAACCTGCCGTCGCTGTCGCCGAATCCCACGCCGCTCGAACCGGCCAATTCTGATGAAGCCTTGTCTGCCGAGCCGGTCTTTAGTGCTTCGGTCACGACCGCAACGCCGCGCCAGTCGCTTCGACGCATTGCCGAAGCGATCCCGGCAGACGGACGCAAGTTCGACCTATCTATAACCGTCACGCCTTCGACTGACGACTCGAAATAGACCGGAAAAGCGATGGGCAAACAGGCGCAAGAGCATCGGGCAGCATGGAACGCCCAAGGCTTCGGTGAGCAGTACATCGACGGGTACTTTCGCAATACTGGCTTCGATCAGTACCCGGACGGCAGCGGTACGCAAGACGCATGGCAGGCGGCTTCGAAGTCAAGGCATAACACAGACAGGAAAATCAGACATGACGGCTGCACTCAAATGGCGTTATGAACCGCCCCGGGAATCGTGGAGGCTGGTTGGTTTAAGTTGATGCCGGCACAGCGATGGTATTGCTGAATTGCCGGTAGTAGTTTGCCTCAGCTTCAGCGGGCGGGATATAGCCGAGAGGTTCCAT
>Ga0209015_10103_pt1 | contig 13212 bp, 11 predicted proteins | sample EPASupsiteSAE300_FD_187264 | JGI IMG/M metagenome (GOLD analysis project Ga0209015, IMG submission 187264) | Bioremediated contaminated groundwater from EPA Superfund site, New Mexico - Sample SAE3-00 (SPAdes) (version 2) | ecosystem: Environmental > Aquatic > Deep subsurface > Groundwater >...
GGTGCCGGGAGCGTGGGTGTTCGTGGCAGAACATGTGCCGCAACGCCACGTTGGTTTCGCCTGCGGCACGCTGACTGCGGGACTGACGGGCGGCATCCTGTTGGGTTCGCTGGTGGCGATGGCGGTGAACCGCAGTTACGCTCCTGCTGAATTGCTGGCCGAAGGCTGGCGTATACCGTTCATCATCGGCGGTGTGTTCGGCTTGGTGTCGGTGTGGCTACGCGGCTATCTGCATGAGACACCCGTGTTCAAAGAGATGCAGGCGCGCAAACAATTGGCCGACGAGTTGCCGTTGAAGACGGTGGTGCGCGAACATCGCCCCGCCATCGTGCTGACGATGCTGATGACTTGGCTGCTCTCCGCTGCGGTGGTGGTGATGATCTTGATGACGCCGACCTTGGTGCAGAAGCTGTTCGCCATCCCCGCCGCCACCGCCTTGCAAGCCAACAGCATCGCCACCTTGACCTTGAGCATTGGTTGTATTTTGTTTGGTGCGTTGGCGGATAGGTTCGGTGCGGGGCGCGTGTTGGCATTGGGCTGTGTCGGCTTGGGCGCGACCTCGTGGTTACTCTATTCGCAACTCAGCATTGCGCCAGACAACATCTATATGTTGTATGCCCTGTGCGGATTCTTCGTCGGCGTGATCGGTGTGGTGCCCAGCGCAGCGGTGATGTCGTTCCCGCCCGTGGTGCGTTTCTCCGGCTTGTCGTTCTCTTACAACGTTGCCTACGCCGTGTTCGGTGGGTTGACTCCCATAATGGTCAGCCTGCTGCTGCCGCTGGATAAACTCGCCCCTGCGCATTACGTGATGGCGCTGAGCATGCTGGGGGTGGGGATAGGGTTGTATCTGCGGCGGCGCGAAAGTCTTGTGTAATTTGGCATACATACGCTTAGTTGTTTGGGGAGCAATTCGATGAACTACAAACTACCTTCACTAAACATCATTGCGACGGCAGTGTATTTCGCATGGATGAACAAGGCAGAATTCTTGCGAGCCATCGCACTTCCAACCTTATTGTTAGTAAGTTGCTCTGCTGTTGGAAATATCTTCTTGAAGTCCATTTCTGGCTACTTGTGGCTACCATACGTGTTGGTCTACGGACTGAGCTTTTCATATCTGGCAATTACCTGCCATCGCTTGATACTCATCGAGGCTGGTGATAGACATAGAACTTATAAAGCCAAACTAGGGTATCGGGAGTTGAGGTTTCTGGGGTGGGTAGTAGCGATCTACACGATTGATACGATATTGAGAATTCCCGTATCGCTACTTATACAAGATGCGGGGGGAAGTATGTTTGTTGGTGCGAATGGAAAGCTAACAGAGTGGGCAAAACAAATTGCATCGATTCCTGCTTTATACGTGTTCGCTCGATTAAGTTTGGCGTTTCCTGCGGCAGCCATTGATAAGCATTCTGGTTTGCGATGGTCATGGATGAGGACGCGGGGAAATGGATGGCGCGTCTTCGTGGTTGTTTGCCTATTTCCGTGGCTTTTCGGCATGGGGTTAGAAGCACTTGTTCGTGATAAAGCAACTGTTCTTGAACAAGTTATTTTGGCAATTTTTGGTTTTGTGGGTCTTGCTGTTGAAATCATTGCGCTCTCATTTGCATACAAAGAATTTGAGAAGTATTTCGCAGATGACAAATCTCGTATCGAACCTTAATGATGAAGGCGATATGGGGTCGGAATAAATTTGCCCCCTTGCTTTAGATGCTGCTTGGATGTCCCGACCAGTTTCTGCATTGATTCTTCAACTTGCTTGGCTTAGACTGACATCCTGACTAGTTGTCTGACTAGTTGAATGAAGGAGGGTAATCATGAATACATGGCCTGTACAAGATGCAAAATCGCGCTTCAGTGAGTTGCTGGAAGCCTGTGTGAATGAGGGGCCGCAGCTGGTGACGCGGCGTGGCGCGGAAACTGCGGTGCTCATCCATATTTCAGAGTGGCAGCGCTTGAATAACGCGGCACGCCCTTCGCTGAAAACCTTATTGCTATCAGATGTGGGGCGGGGGGATTTGGAATTGCCGCCACGTGGGGTCGCCAAGCGCCGCTCGGCAATCGTGGGGTAAGGCGCATGTATCTTCTTGATACGAATGTGGTCTCGGAGCTGCGCAAGGTTCGCCCTCATGGAGCAGTGGTGGCTTGGTTGGAGTCGGTCGCCGATGAGGATATTCACCTCAGTGCGGTCACGCTGGGCGAGTTACAAGCCGGCATTGAGTTGACGCGCGAACAGGACGCTGTGAAAGCGGGTGAGATTGAGGCGTGGGCAAATCAGGTTGCTGCGACGTATAACGTGCTGGCAATGGATGCGCTGACGTTTCGAGTGTGGGCAAAATTGATGCATCGGCAATCCGACACGGTGTATGAAGATGCCATGATTGCCGCCAGTGCACGCGTACATCATTTGACGGTGGTTACCAGAAACGTGGGTGATTTTGCACGGTTCAATGTGCCGATATTTAACCCGTTTGGGGATTGAGAGTTGCCTCGAAAGTTCACAAGAAGCGGCTTTGTGCGACAATCCGCCCCCTCAAAAGAGCGCGGACACGCGCCGAGCAGTTGCAACGATTCAGAATGGGGATTTCCTTGGATAAGCTCAAACAGTTGATCGCATCGGACATGGCGACGGTGGATGCGGTGATTCGTACCCGTCTGCATTCTGAAGTGGCGCTGGTCAATCAGGTCGGCGAATACATCATCAATAGCGGTGGCAAGCGCTTGCGCCCAGCGTTGGTGCTTCTCTCCGCGCAGTCATTCGGCTACATAGGCAAATATCAGCACGACTTGGCGGCGGTGGTGGAGTTCATCCACACGGCGACCTTGTTGCATGACGATGTGGTGGATGAGTCTGATTTGCGGCGCGGACGTGAGACGGCGAATGCGCTGTTCGGCAATGCAGCCAGTGTGCTGGTGGGGGATTTCCTCTACTCGCGTGCGTTCCAGATGATGGTGGATGTGGGCGAGATGCGCGTGATGCAGACCTTGGCCGATGCCACCAACATCATCGCCGAGGGCGAGGTGTTGCAGTTGCTCAATTGCAACGATGCGGATGTGGATGTGGCGAACTACATGCGCGTCATCCACTGCAAGACGGCCAAGTTGTTCGAGGCGGCGATGCGTCTGGGGGCGATACTGGCCAAGGCTTCCGCCGCTGATGAAGAGGCGGCTTCCAAGTACGGCATGCATCTGGGTACGGCGTTCCAATTGATTGACGACGTGCTGGATTATTCCGCCGATGAGGCGCAGACGGGCAAACATCTGGGCGATGACTTGGCGGAAGGTAAGCCGACACTGCCGTTGATCTACGCCATGCAGCACGGTACTCCGCAGCAAGCGGCTGTGGTGCGCGAGGCGATTGAGCAGGGTGATGTGAGTAGATTCACCGAAGTGTTGAACATCATCCGCGACACCGGCGCACTCGATTTCACGCGCCAGCAAGCGCTGCAAGAAGCGGAAGCGGCACGCGCTTGTATCGCAGGTCTCGTCGATTCAAAACACAAACAGTGTTTGTTAGAATTGGCTCACTTCGCTGCTACGCGGCAGTTCTAAGAATCTTCTCACCCAGCAATCCTTAAATCGGGAGAATGCACATGAGTCGTTTGCTGTTCCTGTTTGTCGTCATCGCAGTCGTGTATTGGCTGCTCAAGACCTATCGCAAACAATCGCCCAAGCAAGATGTGCCTGCTGCATCTAGCGAGGACATGGTGCGCTGTGCCCAGTGTGGCGTGCATCTACCCAAGAGTGAAGCGATTACCTCTGGGGGCAAATTCTTTTGTGGCGAAGCACATCGTCGTGAGTGCGAAGCAAAATAAACCCTATGCGGGATAGCTCATCCCCTCCTTTCTCGACTTTCCCCAATTCGCAGGTGGCTGATCCGCTTTCGCAAGAGAGTCTCTGGCGCTCGCTCGGTCTATTCAATCTTTATCGGCTGATACTCGGCGGCGTGCTGATGTTGGTGCCTTCGTTGTTCGGTGAGTTGTTTGCGCTCAACGTCCATAATCAACGATGGTTCTATTGGGTGTCGGTGCTCTACGCCGTGATGGTGTGTGTGTCGGTTTTGGTCGTGATACTGCGCAAGCCACGGCCGATGTTGCAGCTGGCTTTTCAGATCGGTATCGACATCCTCGCACTGACGGCGCTGACCTATTTTGGCGGCGGCATACAAAGCAATCTAGGGATGTTGCTGCTGGTCTCCTTGGCATTGGGCGGAATGATCGCGCGTGGAGGACGCATCACATTACTGTTCGCGGCGTTGGCCAGTATCGCCATCCTGCTTGGGCATGGTTATGCGGTGTTGACGAGTGAAGCCATGACCGCACAATTCTTGCAGGCAGGCATCCTCAGTACGTCTTATTTTGCAGTGGCTTGGCTAGCGCATACCTTGTCAAAATATGCGGTAGCGAGTGAGCGCTTGGCCTTTCTGCGTGGCGTGGACTTGTCGAACATGGCTGAGGCGAACCGCCTGATGATCCAAGATATGCCAGACGGTGTGTTGGTGGTGGATGAACGCGGTGTGGTGCGTCAATCCAACCCTGGTGCGGAACGCATGCTGGGATATACCTTCTCGTCAGGTGGGCCGACTCAGTTGGCTGATTGTTCTCCCTTGTTAGAGGCGCTGTTCGCCGCATGGCGCCAGAACAAGGCGCTTGGCCATGAGGTGTTGCGCTTACCCGTCAGCAACCAGATGGCGCGCATTCGTTTTTTGCCAGTCGAGCGCCAAGGTTTCTGGGGGGCGGTGATCGTGCTGGAAGATATCCAGCGGGCACAGGAGCAAGCGCAGCAGGTGAAGTTGGCGGCGCTGGGGCGACTCACGGCGAACATCGCGCATGAGGTGCGCAACCCCTTGTCTTCCATCAGTTATGCGACCGAGTTACTCAAAGAGGCAGTGCAGGATCCCGCCAAGCAACGGTTGCTGCAGATTATTTTGGACAATACCGCGCGGCTCAATCGTATCGTGCAGGATGTGATGCAGGTGAATCGACGCGACCGCGTGCAACCCGAAAGACTGGATATCGCCTTGCGTATGCCGGCATTCATTGAGGAGTTGGGCCAAGTCGAAGGTGTGTCGCAGGATGTGTTCAGATTGGATACGCCCGCAAGCTGTGTGGTGAACTTCGACCGAGGACATTTGGAGCAAGTCTTGTGGAATCTGTGTCGCAACGCTTTACGCTATAGTCAGAAGCAGGTAGGCAGTGTCACTATTCGTCTGCAATCTAATGATGAAGGGCGTGTGATGTTGGATGTGTCGGATGATGGCAATGGCGTGTTGCCAGAGTTGGTGCAGAAGTTGTTCGAGCCGTTCAATACAACTGACGCGGGGGGAACGGGATTGGGGTTGTATATCACCCGCGAATTGTGTGAGGCCAATGGCGCGCGCATAGAATATTTTGCCACTGAACAAGGGGGCGCATGCTTCCGTATCTTGTTCGGGGGCAGATGATTGAAGGAAGGGATAGGTGAAGTGGGTACGAATATTCCGCGCGTTCTGATTGTGGACGATGAGCCAGACATCTTGGAGTTGCTGGAGTTGGCGTTGACACGCATGGGCTTGGAGGTGGAATGCGCCAATGGGGTGCAACAAGCTTTACAGCGACTCGATTCTGGCAAGTTCGATCTGTGTTTGACAGATATGCGCATGCCTGACGGGGATGGGCTAGCGGTTTTGCGTCACATCAGCGAGAACAGCCTTGACCTGCCTGTGGCGGTGATCACCGCACACGGCAATCTGGAGAATGCGGTAGCCGCCCTTAAAGCGGGTGCGTTCGATTATCTTTCCAAGCCGGTCGCTTTGGATCAGCTGCGTTCCTTGGTGAGTTCCGCCTTGCGTTTGCCACGTGGTGAGGATAAGGCAGAAAAAGATAGGATGCTGCTATTGGGCGATTCGCCAGCGATGCGACAGGTGCGCGACATGGTGAATCGTGTTGCGCGCAGCCAAGCGCCAGTTCATATCAGTGGCGAATCAGGTAGTGGTAAGGAATTGGCGGCGAGGATGTTGGTGGATCAGAGTGCTCGTCGTGATCAACCCTTTGTTCCAGTGAACTGCGGTGCTATCCCAGAGAATCTGATGGAGAGTGAGTTCTTTGGTTATCGCAAGGGGGCCTTTACGGGGGCGGATAAGGACAAGGAAGGGTTCTTCCAAGCGGCGAATCAAGGGACTTTGTTACTGGATGAAGTGGCCGATCTGCCTTTGGCGATGCAAGTCAAACTGTTGCGCGTCATCCAAGAGAAGAAGGTGCGCCGCGTGGGAGCGACCGATGAGGAGATTGTGGATGTGCGCATCTTGAGTGCGACCCATCGTGATCTGGCCAAATGCGTTGCCGATGGCAAGTTTCGCCAAGACTTGTATTACCGATTGAACGTCATCAACCTGCAGATGCCCGCTTTGCGCGAGATGGGTGAGGATGTGCCACTCATCGCCAAGAAACTGCTGGAGCGTTTGCGCGGCGATTCCAAGGCGCAATTCTCCAAAGAAGCATTGAAGGCGCTGGCTAGTTATGACTTCCCTGGCAATGTGCGCGAGTTGGAGAACATCATCGAACGTGCCGTGGCGCTGTGCGCTGACGGTGTCATCACGCCTGACGATTTGCAGTTGTCGCCTGTTGAATTTAACTCGACGGGGCAAAAGGCGACGGGTGGAGGCAAGTACCCGCTCACCGACTACCTCGATCGTATCGAGCGCGATGCGATCTTGGAGGCGCTGGCTCAAACTAACTTCAATCGTACGGCTGCTGCCAAGATATTGGGGGTGACTTTCCGCGCCTTGCGCTACCGCATGGAGCGACTTTCCATCACGGAAGAGGATAGGTCGCTTCGACAGGGTCAGGACAGGCAGGGATGAGGGTCGATGCCAACGGCTGGTTGAGCGGCGTCGCGCGCATTCCCTCGCCAAATCATGATGCTCGTCCTGTCCGCACCCCGATCACGCTCCTAGTCATCCACAATATCAGTCTGCCGCCGGATGAGTTCGGCGGACCTGCCATCTGCGAGTTCTTCACTAATACTTTGGATTGCACTACGCACCCTTACTACGAACGGCTGAAGGGGGTGGAGGTATCGTCCCATTTCTTGATCAGACGCGATGGAGGCATCATCCAATTCGTGCCTTGTCGTCGCCGGGCATGGCACGCGGGGGCGTCTGAATGGCAGGGGCGGACGCGCTGCAATGATTTTTCCATCGGTATCGAGATGGAGGGGAGCGATTTCGTACCCTTCGAATCTCCACAATATTCGGCGTTGGCCAAGCTCACGCGCTTACTCAAGCGTACCTATCCTATCCGCGACATCGCCGGACATTCCGACATCGCGCCTAACCGGAAGACCGATCCCGGGCCATTTTTCGACTGGGATATCTATCTTTCTCGAGCGCGATAAGGGGTGTCTGTTTAGGAGAATTAGCGAAGGCTGATGCAGAAAATATATAGGCCAAAATTCCTCTTGCATAAATTCGAACAGACACTAGAATTAGCCCCAATTCATCGTTTTGACCACTACATCTAGTGTTTTTCGTTTTTCGGGTGATTCAGGCTGGGAGGCCGAACATGCCGAGTAATCCAAGGGGGAGTTACATGTTGCAAGCTTCAGAAAATGTCATGCCATCTACTTCCGCATCCGTGTTCACACACAAAGAATCCGATTCCGTTGCTTCCTCCGTTAGTTTGCCCTTAGATCAATATAAAACCATTCGTCGTAATGGTTCGGTCGCGGCATTTGAGCCTGGCAAGATTTCTATTGCGCTAACTAAAGCGTTCATCGCTGTGAATGGCGGTCAGGGTGCGGCTTCCGCGCGCGTGCGCGAGTTGGTCGAACAATTAACAGCGGGTGTAGTGAATGCATTGGTACGTCGCCAACCTCATGGCGGCACTTTCCATATCGAAGACATCCAAGACCAGGTCGAGCTGTCCTTGATGCGTTCGGGTGAGCACGATGTCGCGCGTTCTTATGTGTTGTATCGCGAGAAGCGCATGCAAGAGCGCGCCAAGGTGAAGGTCGAAGTCGCCGAACATGTCCTGAATGTCAAAGATGGTGATGTGTTACGTCCGCTGGATGTGGCAGCGCTGACGGCGCGTATCGAATCTGCGTGTGAAGGATTGGGGTCTGCGGTCGATGTGAACAAGGTTCTGAAGATGACCTTGAAGGACCTGTATGACGGCGTCGCCATTGAGGAAGTGCGCAAGTGCGCCATCTTGTCTGCGCGTACGCTGATTGAGCAGGATCCTGCATACAGTTTCGTTACGGCGCGTCTGCTGTTGAACAATATCTGTTGCGAGATCATTGGTGAAGAAGTCGCGCCAGCTGAGATGACTGAGCGTTACGCCGAGTATTTCCCCAAGTTCATCAAGCGCGGTATCGAGGCGGAGTTGCTGAACGAGGATATGGGGCATTTCGACTTGGTGCGTCTGGGTAAGGCGCTGGATGCCAGTCGCGACTTGAAGTTCAACTACCTCGGTCTGCAAACCTTGTATGACCGTTATTTCTTGCACGTAGAAGACAAGCGCATCGAGTTGCCGCAGGCGTTCTTCATGCGCGTCGCTATGGGGTTGTGTCTGAATGAGATCAATCGCGAAGAGCGCGCCATCGAGTTCTATCGTTTGCTCTCTAGCTTCGATTTCATGAGTTCGACGCCGACCCTGTTCAATTCGGGTACGCGCCGTTCGCAATTGTCGTCTTGCTACTTGACGACAGTGGCGGATGATCTGGATGGCATCTATGAGGCATTGAAAGAGAACGCCTTGCTGTCTAAATTCGCGGGAGGTTTGGGCAATGACTGGAGCAACGTGCGTGCGCTAGGAAGTCACATCAAGGGCACCAACGGCAAGTCGCAAGGTGTGGTGCCCTTCTTGAAGGTGGTGAACGATACGGCGGTGGCGGTGAATCAAGGTGGCAAGCGCAAGGGCGCGGTGTGTGCGTATTTGGAAACATGGCATCTGGACGTTGAAGAATTTTTGGAGTTGCGCAAGAACACGGGTGATGACCGCCGCCGTACGCATGACATGAATACCTCCAATTGGATTCCTGATTTGTTCATGAAGCGTGTCATGGAAGGTGCAGAATGGACATTGTTCTCACCCTCTAACTGCCCTGATCTGCATGACAAGTTTGGCGTGGAGTTCGAAAAGGCTTACCTTGGATACGAGGCGAAGGTCGCCAGTGGTGAGTTGAAGTTGTTCAGGAAAGTGCCTGCACAAAGCCTGTGGCGCAAGATGCTGACTATGCTGTTCGAAACCGGACATCCTTGGGTTACTTTCAAAGATCCATGCAACATCCGCTCGCCGCAGCAGCACGTGGGTGTGGTGCATAGTTCCAATCTTTGCACCGAGATCACGCTGAACACATCGGATAGCGAGATCGCCGTATGTAACTTGGGCTCTGTCAACCTGGAAGCGCACCTGTTCCCCAAAGGTCACGCGCAAGCGGGTCAGATCGATCATGAGAAATTGAAGCGCACGGTGACGACAGCGATGCGCATGCTGGATAACGTCATCGATATCAACTACTACGCCGTGGCTAAGGCGCGCAACTCGAACTTGAAACACCGTCCGGTCGGATTGGGCATCATGGGTTTCCAAGATTGCTTGCACGACCTGCGCATTCCTTATTCTTCACAGGAGGCAGTCGAGTTCGCTGATCGTTCGATGGAAGCGGTGTGCTACTACGCCTATTGGGCATCTTCCGAGTTGGCTGAGGAGCGTGGTCGCTACGCCAGCTACCGCGGTAGCCTGTGGGACAAGGGAATCTTGCCGCAAGACAGTTTGGACATGTTGCGCGAACAGCGTGGCGGTTATGTCGAGGTGGATATGTCTGCGACCATGGATTGGGATGCCTTGCGCACACGTATCAAGCAGTTCGGTATGCGCAACTCCAACTGCGTGGCGATCGCACCAACGGCGACGATCTCCAACATCATCGGCGTCTCTGCATGCATCGAACCGACCTATCAGAATATCTTCGTCAAATCGAATCTGTCCGGTGAGTTCACTGTCATCAATGAGCATCTGGTGGCGGAGTTGAAGGGGATGGGATTGTGGGATGAAGTGATGATCGCTGATCTGAAGTATTTCGATGGCAGCCTAGCCAAGATCGACCGCATTCCAGCAGAACTTCGGAGCTTGTATGCGACTGCGTTCGAAGTCGAGCCGAGCTGGTTGATCGAAGCGGCATCGCGTCGCCAGAAATGGATCGACCAAGCGCAATCACTCAACATCTACATGTCTGGGGTGTCTGGCCGCAAATTGGATGACACCTATAAGTTGGCATGGTTGCGTGGTCTGAAGACGACCTACTATTTGCGAACTTTGGGTGCGACCTCGGCTGAGAAATCGACTTCACGTGCAGGTTCGTTGAATGCGGTGTCGAACGGCGAAGGTGCGGGGGGTGCATTTGCTGTTGTACCAGCGACAGAAGAGCCCAAATTTTGTTCGATTGACAATCCAGAATGTGAGGCTTGTCAGTGATGCGTCTGCATTTTGGATTGCGGTGAAGACTAAGCTTTAGGTTATGTCGGAACCACAACCCTGAGTGCGAAGCCTGCCAATAAAGTGATAAGTTCGCCGCGTGGGTGGTGAACAATAAGAAAAAGGAATGCCATGTTGAATTTTGATGACGAAGTAACGACCACCGCGACGCCAGTTGCGGCTCGCATGCCTGCGATGGGCATGACTCCTGGCGCGGTCGAACACAGCTATACGATCGCTTCCACTTCTACGGGGCGCATCCGTGTCGAAGACAAGCGCATCATCAATAGCAGTGCTGATGTGAACCAGCTGGTTCCATTCAAGTATAAATGGGCGTGGGAGAAGTATCTGGCTGGCTGTGCCAATCATTGGATGCCACAAGAGATCAACATGTCGGCTGATATCGCCTTGTGGAAGAATCCAAACGGATTGTCCGATGATGAGCGACGCTTGGTGAAGCGCAATCTAGGTTTCTTCACGACTGCGGATAGCTTGGCTGCTAACAATATCGCACTGGGTACCTATCGTCATATCACCAATCCAGAATGTCGCCAGTTCTTGTTGCGTCAAGCATTCGAAGAAGCTATCCACACCCACGCGTACCAGTACATCGTGGAAAGTTTGGGTTTGGACGAAGGTGAAGTGTTCAATATGTATCACGAGGTGCAGAGCATTCGCGACAAGGACGAGTTCCTGCTGCCATTCATTGACGTGCTGACCAACCCCGAATTCAAGACCGGAACGCCGGAAAACGATCAGAAGCTGTTGCGTAGCTTGATTGTTTTCGCTTGCATCATGGAAGGCTTGTTCTTCTACGTCGGTTTCGTGCAGATATTGGCGTTGGGCCGCCAAAATAAGATGACCGGCGCTGCTGAACAATATCAATACATTTTGCGTGACGAATCCATGCACCTGAATTTCGGCGTGGATGTCATCAATCAGATCAAGCTAGAGAATCCGCATCTGTGGACGCCGGCATTCCGTGAGGAGATTCGCGGACTGTTCCAGAAAGGTGTCGAGCTGGAATATCGTTATGCCGAAGATACTATGCCACGCGGCGTGCTTGGTCTGAATGCGGGTATGTTCAAAGAATATCTGCGCTTCATCGCCAACCGTCGTTGCCAACAGATCGGTGTGGACATCTTGTACCAAGGCGCGACCAACCCGTTTCCATGGATGGCCGAGATGATCGATTTGAAGAAAGAAAAGAATTTCTTTGAGACGCGAGTCACCGAATATCAGACGGGTGGTGCGCTATCTTGGGATTGAATGGATGACAAGGCGTTGACGGACACATAACGCTTCCTTTTGGACAGATAACGCTTCCTTTTGTGACACGATATCCTTCCTTTGTAAGCACTTGAACTTTGTCCGCTAACAAGGTGATCTTTGAAGTTAGAAGTCGAAAGGCTCACCGATATATCGGTGAGCCTTTTTATTTGGGGGAGTGAGAATATGAGAAGCAGTTGAGTCTGCCTGTGAATACCGAAACAGGACGACACTTAAACAAACAGCCCACACATGGAGAAGTCTTGGCGGACACCATGGCGGGCTGATAGGCCAGTAAACCAAATGATTAACAGGCAGTGGGATAGTGCGACAAATTGACGAAACCGTCAACTATACCCTGCCATGATAGAAGGATATTCAACATGGCAAGTAAACCTCAAGACCGCATGGTCTATCAGCGCGAAGACGGGCAATGGGCGAATAAGCGGAATGATGCTGATCGTGCATCCAGTCTCCATCACACACAAAAACAGGCAATCGATGCTGCTAGGGGAATGCTTAGCAATCAAGGCGGCGGAGAGATGATTATCAAAGGTGTTGATCAGAAAATCCGCGCGAAGGATACCATTGCACCAGGTAAAGACCCCTTCCCGCCAGCTGGCTAGTTGTACTTAATAGGCCGGCTCTGCCAGCCTATTGGCAGAAAAGTCAGTGATGATAGTCGCACAACAACTTTATTTCTAATCAAGAAGGGAGGAGAGACGATTCTGGGATTTCATCTTCTTGTACTTCAACATCAAGTCCAGAAAATTTATGATGGAGAACGTTATTAAGATATTGAAATCGTATCCTAGAGCGGAGGCACAGGTGACTTGGGTACGTGCGCGACCTTAAATTTATAATCCATTTATTTCGAGCTTCAACATATAACAGCTCCCCTCCAAGCCGGGCTGGACGACCATCGTTCAATGTGGGATGTCCAAGATTTTCATCTTCTGACTCCACATCCTCACCAACAACGAGATCCCCCTGCTCATTGATTATCCAAATATGTTTTTTTGCTTTATCTAGCTCACGCCATTGTGTTGTGTTGGCCGAACGAAATATTTGAACATCGGGCCTAATTTGGTAGTTATTAAAGGAGTCTGCTTCCCCCATTTTCAATGGCCTACGAGGCAGCCCTGGTGGGCCGAATAAAGTATTTAGAGAAGTGACATTGGGATTTTTTTTAAAAAACTTAAAGAAGCCACTAATGTTTTGTTTGATTTCGGAAGGGCAAGAGAGGGTTTGCCAACTATTGCTGCAAATAGCTTTCTCGATATATTTCCACACTCTTTCCGCAGTAAGTGAGTATGAAATGTAGCCAACCAAGACTTGGCCTTGCTGAACCTCAGTGGCGTCGAACAGGATGTCGGTAAACAGGGTTGGAGAATTTGATTGTTGGTCACCAGAGATCGAATATAGTCGGCAGCGCCAAATATATTTCGGCATGCTGATCAGTAAACAAGAGTTCTTGGCTATTGAG
>Ga0209015_10104_pt1 | contig 13072 bp, 15 predicted proteins | sample EPASupsiteSAE300_FD_187264 | JGI IMG/M metagenome (GOLD analysis project Ga0209015, IMG submission 187264) | Bioremediated contaminated groundwater from EPA Superfund site, New Mexico - Sample SAE3-00 (SPAdes) (version 2) | ecosystem: Environmental > Aquatic > Deep subsurface > Groundwater >...
ATCATTGTGCATCGTGCCAATAGCCAATATCGTGGGCGTGAAGTGGCCGCCAAGATGCGTGAATTGATTCCGCGCCAGATGTTTGATGTGGCGATCCAAGCGGCCATCGGTGCCAACATCATATCCCGCGAGAACGTCAAAGCCTTGCGTAAGAACGTGCTGGCAAAATGTTACGGTGGTGACATCTCACGTAAACGTAAGCTACTGGAAAAGCAGAAGGCGGGTAAGAAACGTATGAAACAAGTGGGCAGTGTCGAGATCCCGCAAGAAGCCTTCTTGGCGATCCTGCGTGTGGATGACAAATAATCGGAGCCAAGATGACGTTTGCCATAGTGATGTTTGTATTGTTGGTGGTGACCGGCGCTGTCTGGTTGCTCGATAAATATGTCCTGCGCGCCAAGCGTGCTACCGAAGCCAAAGAGCCGTGGTGGGTGGAATACTCCAAGAGTTTCTTCCCCGTCATCCTTGCCGTATTTGTACTGCGTTCGTTCGTGGTAGAACCTTTCAAGATCCCATCCAGCTCGATGGTTCCGACTCTACACGTGGGTGACTTCATCTTGGTGAATCGCTACACATATGGTTTACGGTTACCCATCGTGAACAAAAAGATCGTCGAAGTGAATCAGCCGCAACGTGGCGATGTGATGGTCTTTCATTTTCCCAATGATCCCTCGATCGATTACATCAAGCGCACCATCGGCCTGCCTGGTGACGTTCTGGTCTATCGAGATAAGCGCCTTTGGGTGAACGGGGTGGAACAACCTAGGGTGCGCGGCGACGACTATAATTTTCTGGAGAGCGGCTTGAACTTCGTGCATACGGAAAGCTATACCGAGGACTTGACGGGTAAGAAGCATCCGATCTTAGTCAATCCGGAGATGCCTTCCATCCATCTCTCCAATGTGGATGCCTTTCCAATGTATGAGCAGTGCAGTTATAGTGCCGAGGAGATGCGCTGTACCGTACCTGCGGGCCATTATTTCATGATGGGCGACAATCGGGATAACAGTCGCGACAGTCGCTACTGGGGATTCGTGCCGGATGAGATGATCGTGGGTAAAGCGTTCTTCATCTGGATGAATTTCGGTGAATTGGATCGTATCGGTTTGTCGATTGAGTAAGTATGTCGTTTAGAGGAGACTGGCAAATGAAAACATTGAAGGTTACACAGCGCGGTATGAGTTTCACCGGATTTATCTTTGGTGGCTTCCTGCTTATCGTGGCTGCTATATTTGCAATGAAACTCATCCCAGCGTACATACATAGTGCGCAAATAAGTCAGATATTCCGAGAGATCGCCTCGGATGCCTCTTTGCGAGGCGCTTCTGTTGGTGAGATTGAGACGTCATATCGTAAACGAGCTTCCATCAACGATATAAATGACCTGAACGTGGATGATATTTCTATCGACAGCGAGAATGGAAACATCACGTTAAGCGCCCACTATTTTGTGAAGGTGCCGCTAGCGGGAAATGTCACGCTACTACTTGAATTCAACCCTAGCAGTAAATAAAAGTATTAGATGAAGCACGCGGCGCTGTGTAGGCAGCTTGGATATCAGTTCGACCAGCCTGCCTTGTTGCAGCGTGCTTTGACGCATCGTAGTTATAGTTCGGCACATAACGAACGGTTGGAATTTCTCGGCGACAGCGTACTCAATTGCACGATCGCAAAATTTCTGTATCAAACCTATCCAGAAGTACCTGAAGGCGACCTTTCTCGCCTCCGCTCAAACCTAGTCAATCAACAAACACTGGCTGTGCTTGCGCAACAGTTGAACATCGGTGAGTTGTTGGCATTGGGCGAAGGGGAACTCAAGAGTTCGGGTGCGCGTCGTCCCTCTATCCTTGCAGATTCTTTGGAGGCTGTGTTCGGCGCTGTTCTTCTAGATTCGGATTTTGCGACAGCAGAGAAAGTGGTGCTGGGCTTGTATGTCCCTTTCATCGCCAAGATTGATCTACAGAGCTTGGGTAAGGATGCTAAGACGCAGTTGCAGGAGTATCTGCAAGGTCGGAAATTTCCTCTCCCTAAGTACGCAGTCATCGACATCAAAGGCGAAGCACATGCTCAGACCTTTGTGGTCGAATGCGAGATAGAGAAGTTGAAAATCAAGACGCGCGGTGAAGGTCACAGTCGCCGTGTCGCCGAACAAGTTGCCGCAGAAGCGGCTTATAAGAGAATCCCAAAATGACTGAAACAGAAAACCTCCACAGCGGCTTCATCGCCATCGTTGGCCGTCCGAACGTGGGCAAGTCGACCTTGCTCAACCATCTCATCGGTCAGAAGATTAGCATCACTTCGCGCAAAGCGCAGACCACGCGTCACCGCATCACCGGCATTCTCACCGAAGATAAAACCCAGTTCGTTTTCGTCGATACGCCGGGATTCCAGACACAACATACCAATGCGCTTAACCGCAGCATGAATCGCGTGGTCACCAACAGCCTACGTGAAGTGAATGTCGTGCTGTTCGTGCTGGAAGCGCGTCATTTCGATGAGCGCGACAAACAAGTGTTGGAACTGTTGCCGCAAGATCGCCCAGTGATCCTAGTCATCAACAAAGCAGACCTGATGCAGGACAAAAACGAACTATTGCCTTTCATCCAAGAGGTGGCGGCCTTGCGTCATTTCGCCGCTATCGTGCCGGTCAGTGCGCGCCAAGATAAACATCTGGATACCTTGTTGGATGCGATTCGTCCGTTCTTGCCAGAAGGGGAACATCTGTATGCCGAAGATGACATCACCGATCGTAACGAACGTTTTCTCGCAGCCGAACTGTTGCGTGAGAAAGTGTTCCGTTTTACAGGCGATGAACTTCCATATTCGGTCAGCGTCATCATCGAACAGTTCAAACTCGAAGGTAAGTTGCGCCGTATCCATGCCGCCATCCTTGTGGATAAGGACGCGCACAAGGCCATGCTCATCGGTAGCAAGGGTGAGAAACTGAAGGAGATCGCCACACAAGCCCGCCTCGATATGGAAAAACTGTTCGATGGCAAAGTGTTCCTCGAAGTGTTCGTCAAGGTACGTAGTGGCTGGGCAGATAGTGCACAGATGTTGAAGTCTTTGGGGTATGAGTAACGCGGCTACTAAACAACGTATCCAGGACGAACTTGCCTTCGTTCTGCATAGCTACCCCTTTCGCGAGACCAGTCTGGTATTAGAGGTGTTCAGCCGCCAACATGGACGTGTGCCATTGGTGGCGCGGGGGGCAAGACGACCGCGTTCTGCCTTGCGTGGTTTGCTGATGAGTTTCCAGCCGCTGTCATTGAGTTGGTTCGGCAAGCATGAGTTGCGCACCTTGCACAGCGCCGAGTGGCAAGGTGGTCAGCCGCAGTTGCAAGGTACGGCGTTGCTGTGCGGCTTCTATCTGAATGAGCTACTGCTCAATCTGATGGCGCGAGACGACCCTCACGAGAGCTTGTTCGACTATTACCAGCAGACCCTACAGCGATTGGCGCAGGAAGACGATCATGCCTTCACGCTGCGCTGTTTCGAGAAGCACATGCTGCAAGAGTTGGGTTATGCCTTGCAGTTAGAAACTGAGGCCGTGAGTGGCAAGCCCATAGCCCCGACACAGACCTACCGCTATATACTTGAGCTAGGTGCGGTGGCCGAAACGCCTGATACATCACAAGGGATGCCGATCACTGGCAAGACATTACTAGATATGGCGGCAGATGATTATCGTGACGCCAACAGCGCACGCCAGAGCAAACAATTGATACGCATGTTGCTTGATCACTATCTGGCGGGGAAGACATTGCACACGCGCGAACTGATGAGGGATTTACAAAAGTTGTAGGGTGCCTCTATAAATTTAGAGTTCGCCCAAATGCAAGGCGCGAATTAAGTTTGCGAGCATCCGCTGTGCGGATTGCCTGCTTACCCCTCTTCGCAGCGCGGCATATTGGGCATATGTAAGCAAGAAAATTAATGAGAAACGCAGCAGTTGGGATGAAATCTGAATTTATTGAGGTACCCTTATGATCAAACTTGGATTGAATATCGACCATGTGGCTACGTTGCGTCAGGCACGCGGCGCACGTTATCCCAATCTGGTCAGAGCTGCATTGATCTGCGAAGAGGCCGGTGCGGATGCCATCACCATCCATCTGCGTGAAGACCGCCGCCACATCCAAGATGCCGATGTGGACATCCTGCGTAGCATGTTGCAGACGCGTATGAACCTTGAATGTGCAGTCACCGACGAGATGATCGCCAATGCATTGCGCGTGAAACCACACGATCTTTGCCTTGTGCCGGAGAAGCGTGAAGAACTGACCACCGAAGGTGGACTGGATGTGCTCAAACATTTCGATGCCGTACAACGTGCCACACAACGTTGTAGCGAGGCGGGCATCCGCGTGTCTTTATTCATCGATGCGGATGAACGTCAACTGGATGCGGCGAAGAGGGCGGGTGCACCCGTCGTCGAGATACATACGGGAAAATATGCCGATGCCGACAGCGTACCTGCGCGCGATGCAGAACTGGCACGCATTCACAAAGCAGCATTACATGCGCATGGTCTGGGATTGCAGGTGAACGCCGGTCACGGACTCAACTACCACAACGTGCGCCCCATCGTTGCCATCCCGCATATCGCAGAACTCAACATCGGCCATGCCATTGTCGCCGAGGCCGTGTTCATTGGGCTGGAACAGGCAGTCAAGAACATGAAGGCGCTGCTGGTCGCATGATCTTCGGGATCGGCACTGACATCATCTCGGTCGCCCGAATCGAAGCGGCGGTGCAACGTCACGGCGATGCATTTGCCAAACGCATCTTGAGTGCACACGAACACCTTGAGTTGTCCTCGCAGACCCATCCTGCTCGCTTCCTCGCCAAACGGTTCGCCGCGAAGGAAGCCTTCGCCAAAGCGACGGGGCATGGATTGCGTCATCCTGTCAGCCTGCAACGCATCACCGTCAGCCATGATGCATTAGGTAAGCCAGTATTCGTATTCGATGAATCACTCGCTGATCGTCTAGCCCAATTGGGTATCGTGCGTCATCACCTGAGCCTTAGTGATGAGAAAGATACGGCTGTGGCATTCGTTATTTTGGAAGGGGAAGGCTGATGGGTATCGGACCAGTGATGTTAGACGTAGTGGGCAAGAAGCTCACGCCAGAAGACGAAGCGCGACTCAAACATCCCTTGGTCGGGGGTGTCATCTTGTTCGCACGCAACTATGAGTCTCCCAGCCAGCTTGCCGAATTGACTGCCAGCATCCGCGCTCTGCGCACGCCGTCCTTGTTGATTTCCGTCGATCATGAGGGGGGCAGGGTGCAGCGCTTCCGCACAGGTTTCACCAAGATCCCGCCGATGCGAGAATTGGGCAAGATTTACGACCAACAACCAAAGCGCGCCAAACATCTGGCCGAGCAGGTAGGGTATGTGTTGGCATCTGAGTTGCGCGCCTGCGGCGTCGACTTCAGCTTCACGCCCGTTTTGGATGTGGACTACGGTGCGAGCAGTGTCATCGGTGATCGCGCTTTTCATACCGAGCCACAAGCCATCGCTGAGTTGGCGCATAGTCTACTGATCGGGCTGAAAAAAGGTGGCATGCCTACGGTAGGCAAACACTTCCCGGGACATGGTTACGTCTGCGCGGATTCCCATTTAGAGATTCCTGTGGACGAACGCAGCTATACCGATATCGAACTGTGTGACCTCATCCCGTTCCGTCAGATGGTGAACTTCGGGTTGACTGCCGTGATGCCCGCGCATGTCATCTATCCCAAGGTCGATCCGCGTCCTGCAGGGTTCTCCAAGGTATGGTTGAAAGACATCTTGCGTGGCGAATTGGGTTTCGAAGGATGTATCTTCAGTGACGATTTGAGCATGGAAGGCGCGGCGGTCGCGGGCGGTATCGTTCAACGTGCCGAAGCGGCACTACATGCAGGGGCTGACATGGTGCTGGTCTGCAATAAGCCAGAGTCTGCGGATGAATTATTGGCAGGGTTGAAATGGGAGATGTCCGCACCGACCAAAGCGAGACTCGCCCAGATGCACGGTAAGCACCACCCCAAGACGCTCGCGCAACTGCACGAAGACCCAGATTTCATCAAAGATTTACAAGACATCAGTAAGGTTGGGATAAGCGAAGGCGAACTGCCTTTGGTATAGAATCTCGCTCGTTGCGTTCAATCTTTCACATCGAAACAAATGAGTGAATTTCAACTAAGTCTGTTAACTATCGGTGCCATCGTCGTGGCGGGTGTGTATCTCTATGGCCTATGGCAACAGTGGCGCTATCGCCGCAGCCTAGGCAAGCCTTTCGGGCCAGTGGAAGTGGGCGGTACGATGGCGCCTTTGCAGTCGCCAGTGCGGGAGGAGACTGAGACCCAGCATTTCATCGCTGAGCCCGTCCTAGATGCCTCGCCACAATTCGATGAGAAGACCGACTACATCGTCAGCATGACACTCAAGTTTCCGCAGAGCGCCGAGGCATTGGATGGCTATTGGCAGCGTCGTTTCGACTATGGCAAGACCATCCAAGCCGTGGGTTGTAGCGCGGCTAGCGGTGTATGGGAGCGCGTCATTCCGGAAAGCCGGACTTCCTACAGTGCGTTCAAGATCGCCTTGCAATTGGTTGACCGTAACGGCCCAGTCAGCGATACACGCTTGTCCGATTTTCGTGAGCTGTTGGCGGCCATCGGACAAAAGCTGGATGCCGACATGATGCTGCCCATGGTCGACAGCGCCATCGAACGCGCGCGCGAGTTGGATAAATTCTGTGCCGATGTGGATCAAATGATTGGCATCAATATCGTGCCCAATAGTGAACGTGTCTTGTTCGGCAGCGAAGTGGCACGTGCCGTACAACTGGTTGGCATGAGCTTGCAGGCGGATGGCACCTTCCACCAATTTGACGCAGATGGTGCGACCTTGTTCACCTTGAGTGCGGCCGACGGTACCCCCTTCCAACACCATACATTGGACCAGATGCAGGTCGATAATATGACCTTGTTGCTCGACATCCCGCGCGTCAAAGATCCGGTCAAATGTCTGGACGAGATGACCTTGCTGGCGATGGAAGTTGCGACCACCTTGCGCGCGACACTCGTCGATGATCAGCGAGTTACTTTGGATAACACAGCCATCTTCAGGATTCGTTCTCAAGTAGAGGCCGTGGAGAAAAGCATGTTGGCCGGAGGCATCGCTCCCGGCAGCGATCTGGCATTACGGTTGTTCTCCTGATGGATGCAGGACAACGTATCGCCCAGTTGCGTGCCGACATAGAGCGGCACGATCACAACTATTATGTGTTGGATGCGCCCAGCATCCCTGATGCGGAATATGACAAGCTGTTTCGCGAGCTGCAATCCCTAGAAGCGCAACACCCAGAATTGCTGACGCCGGACTCGCCCACGCAACGCGTAAGCGGAAAGGTGTTGGATGGTTTTACCCCGGTCAAACATGCCGTACCCATGCTATCCATCCGCACCGAGACGGACACCGAATCCAGTGGCGCATCCAATTTCGATATCCGTGTTAAGAACGCGTTGGATTCGGTAACGGATATCGAATACAACTGCGAACTCAAGTTCGACGGCCTTGCCATCAATCTGCGTTACGAGCGCGGTGTGTTGGTGCAAGCTGCGACCCGTGGAGACGGTGAGACGGGCGAGGATGTGACACAGAACATCCGCACCATCAAATCCATCCCGTTGCGCTTGCATGACTGTGATGTTGAAGTGTTGGAAGTGCGCGGCGAAGCGTATATGTCGCGCAAGGACTTCCATCGCTACAACGAAAAGCAGCGCGAATCGGGATTGGCTACTTTAGTCAATCCGCGCAATGGCGCTGCGGGCACCATACGCCAGCTCGATCCTGCACTGGCCGCCAAACGACCGCTTTCCTTCTTCGCCTACGGATTGGGTGAAGTAAAAGGCTGGGAACTGCCTGCGACGCATAGCGCCATCCTTGACTTACTGAAGTCATTCGGATTGCCAGTGTGTGACGAACGTGCCGTGGCGAAGGGGGCAGATGAACTGGTCGCCTTCCATCAACGTATCGCCAGCAAGCGAGACTCGCTTCCCTTCGATATCGATGGCGTGGTGTACAAGGTGAACAGTCTCAAGTTACAGGCCGAACTAGGCTTCGTCTCGCGCGAACCGCGTTGGGCGGTGGCGCATAAGTTCCCTGCGGAAGAGCAACTCACCGTCCTGCGTGACATCGAGATACAAGTTGGTCGTACCGGAAAGCTCACGCCTGTTGCCAAGCTTGAACCTGTCTTCGTGGGCGGCACCACCGTGAGCAACGCCACCCTGCACAACGAAGGAGAGATACGCCGCAAGGATGTGCATATCGGCGACACCGTCATCGTGCGGCGTGCGGGTGACGTCATTCCTGAAGTGGTCGGTGTCATCGTTGAACGCCGCCCAAGGGATGCCAAGCCCTTCGTCATGCCAACGGTCTGCCCAGTCTGCGGCAGTCATGTGGTGCGCGAAGAAGGGGAGGCGGAAGCGCGTTGTACAGGCGGCCTATTCTGCGCTGCGCAACGTAAGCAAGCCATCCTGCATTTCGCGGGGCGGCGCGCGATGGATGTCGAAGGACTGGGTGATAAGTTGGTGGAACAGTTGGTGGACGAGAACATCATCCGCTCCTTGCCAGACTTGTACCGATTGGACGTGGCTACACTGGCTACGTTGGATCGTATGGCCGAGAAGAGCGCACAAAACATCGTGGATGCGCTGGTGAAGAGCAAGCGCAAACCCTTGGGACGTTTCATCTTTGCACTGGGGATTCGCAATGTGGGAGAGACGACCGCGAAAGATCTAGCAAAACATTTCGGCAGATTGGAAAAGCTGCGCGATGCGGACAAGGAGCAGTTGCAACAAGTTGCTGATGTAGGGCCCGTGGTGGCGCAGAGCGCATATGATTTCTTCCGCGAGCCGCATAACATCGAAGTGATCGATGCGTTGCTGGGTGAGTGCGGACTGATCCTGGATGAGACTGATGGCGCAAGCACAGAGCCATTGCCGCTGACCGGCAAGACCTACGTGCTTACCGGAACACTCGCCAGCTTGAGTCGTGATGAGGCAAAATCACGGCTGGAGGCATTGGGCGCTAAAGTGGCTGGCAGCGTATCGAAGAAGACCGATTGCGTGGTGGCCGGAACCGAAGCGGGCAGCAAGCTGGACAAGGCAAGGGAGTTGAATGTGCCGGTGTGGGATGAGAATGAACTACTCCAACGCTTTACAGAATGGGAAATGAAATGAAAAAGATAACAAAAGCAGTGTTCCCGGTCGCCGGCATGGGCAGTCGTTTTCTCCCAGCCACCAAGGCGACCGCAAAAGAGATGCTCCCTGTCGTCGATAAGCCACTCATCCAATATGCGGTGGAAGAGGCAGTGGAGGCGGGTATCACTGATATGGTGTTCATCACAGGGCGTCATAAGCGTGCTATCGAAGACCATTTCGACAAGGCTTATGAATTGGAGGCCTCGCTGGAAGCCAGCGGCAAGACAGAATTGCTGCGTATCGTGCAGCAGGTCGTGCCCAAACATGTGAACTGTATCTATATTCGCCAGGCAGAGCCGCTGGGGCTTGGGCATGCCGTGTTGTGCGCGCAACCGGTCATCCAAGATGAACCGTTCGCTGTCATTTTGGCGGATGACTTGATCGACGGTTCACCTTCTGTGGTGAAACAGATGGTGGATGTGTTCGCGCAGCATCAATGTTCCATCCTTGGTGTGCAAGACGTACCGCGTGCGCACACCAAGCAATACGGCATCGTAGGTAGCACGTCGTTGTCGCTGAATGTGGAGAAAGTGAATACCATCGTCGAAAAGCCTCATCCCAATGTCGCCCCCTCGACCTTGGCTGTGGTTGGGCGTTACATCCTGACGCCACGCATCTTCCATCATCTGCAAAATATCCAAGCGGGCGCAGGGGGGGAGATACAACTGACGGATGGTATTGCTGCTTTGATGAGCGAAGAGCAGTTGCTGGCATTTCGTTTCAATGGCATCCGCTATGACTGTGGTTCGAAGCTGGGTTACTTGCAGGCCCAAGTTGCCTTCGGTTTGAAACACGAAGAGTTGCGCGAAGAATTCGCTGCGTATCTGCAAACGGTTGCTTGATGCTGACCAACCAACAAGCACGCGATATTTTGGCTGATGCGGAGATGTTGTTCAGCGCGGGCGAAGTGCAGGCAGCGTTGGTACAGGTGGCAAAAGACATCAATACGACGCTGGCAGACCAGCACCCTCTGGTGCTATCGGTGATGGGCGGCGCGGTCATCTTCACGGGGCAGTTGTTGCCGATGTTGGATTTTCCTTTGGACTTTGATTATCTGCATGTCTCACGCTATGGCAACGAGAAGCAGGGAGGTGAGTTGCACTGGAAGGTCGCGCCGCGCGAGAACGTGAAGGGTAAGGTCGTGCTGGTGTTGGACGATATCCTTGATGAAGGCCACACCATGCAAGCCATCAAACAGCGGGTGATGGAGTTAGGCGCGACCAAGTTCTATTGCGCCGTGTTCGCGGATAAGTTGAACGGCAAAATCAAACCCATTCATGCCGATTACGTGGGGATGGAATTGCCCGACCGCTTCGTGTTCGGCTTTGGAATGGACATCCACGGTGCTTGGCGTAATCTGCCTGCTATCTACGCAGTAAAGGAAAACTAAGATGCTCGCGATCATAGGTGGTACTGGACTCAATCAACTCGGCAATCTCAAGATCACCCATCGGCAGGTGATGCGCACGCCTTATGGTGAGCCGTCCGGTCCAATGACGTTCGGCACCATCAACGAACACGAGGTGATGTTCATCGCACGTCACGGTTACGGCCACACCATCCCGCCGCATATGGTCAACTACCGCGCCAATCTGTGGGCATTGAGAGACCAAGGGGCGAAGCGCGTCATTGCCGTGTCATCGGTAGGGGGTATCCGTTCGGATCTAGTGCCAGGCACCTTGGTCGTGCCGAACCAACTTATCGACTACACACAAGGTCGTGCATTCACCTTCTTTGATGGTCGCGAACAATCCGTCACGCATATCGACTTCACTTTGCCCTACACAGAGTCTTTGCGCCAGCGCATCTTGGATGCAGCGAAGAGCGCAGGAGAGGCTTGCCTGAGTGAGGGGGTCTATGCAGTCACCCAAGGACCGCGTTTGGAAACAGCGGCCGAAGTGGATCGTCTCGAACGTGACGGTGCGGACATGGTCGGCATGACGGGTATGCCAGAAGCGGCATTGGCGCGTGAACTGGGATTGGAATACGCCGCCATCACCGTCGTGGTGAACTATGCGGCGGGGCGCGGTTCAAGTGAAAAAGCGATACCGTTGGATGAGATCGGGACATTCGCACAACCTGCGATGGCAAGAATTCGCAAGATATTGGAAGGCGTGGTGGAGCACGATGGCAACTAGGCCCGTCCTGCGCATGGGTGATCCGCGCTTGTTGCAGCGTGCTGAACCCATCACCAATTTTGGCAACCGCGAGTTGGATACCTTGTTGGCGGATATGCGCGACACCATGTACGAGTTGGACGGAGTTGGTCTTGCGGCGCCGCAGATCGGCGTCAGTTTGCGCGTAGTCATCTTCGAGGTGAATGCCAATCCGCGTTATCCCGATGCAGAGTCTGTCCCGCAGACTGTACTCATCAATCCGGTACTTACACCCTTGTCAAATGTGATGGAGGAGGATTGGGAAGGTTGCTTGAGTGTGCCAGGTATGCGCGGCTTAGTACCTCGATACACAAAGTTGCGCTACCAAGGATGTGACGAAACAGGTGCGCTCATCGACCGAACGGTGAGCGGTTTCCATGCACGCGTCGTGCAGCATGAATGTGACCATCTCGATGGGATCTTGTATCCCATGCGCATCAGCGATATGAGCAACTTCGGATTTTCCGATGTACTGTTCCCCGGACAAAACCTACAGGAAGAGTGATGAAGAACGAACTTTCGAAGACCGCTCGTCATTTACTTTGGTCATTGCTGGCAGCAGTGCTGGTCATGGTGATCGGCACGCTGGGTTATCGTTGGTTGGGCGGTGAGCAATACTCTTGGTTGGATTGTTTTTACATGACATTCATCACGGTAACCACCATCGGCTATGGCGAGGTGGTCGATGTCTCGAATTACGAATACGGCAAGCTGTTCACCATCTTCATCGGTCTCACTGGTATCGGTGTGTTGGGCTATGTGTTATCCACAGTCACCGCGTTCATGTTGGAAGGCGAATTCAATGAAGTCAGGCGGAGAAACAAAATGGAAAAAAAGATCGGGCAATTGAAGGGGCACTACATCGTGTGCGGCATGGGGCAGATCGGTAGCAACATCGCCCATGAGTTGGCTATCACGGGGCGGCACTTCGTCATGGTGGATAAGGATAAGGCCAATTTGGAACATTACGTCGGGCAACATCCAGCACAACTCTATGTGATGGGAGATGCAACAGACAATGAAGTATTGCTGGCTGCCGGTATCAAACATGCCGTCGGCATCTTCGCTGTTGCGCATGAGGATAACCAGAACCTGGTCATTAGTTTAAGTGCGAAGCAACTCAATCCGGAAGTGCGCGTCATTGCGCGTTGTCATGATGTGAAGAACGTCAGCAAGATCAAGAGTGCAGGGGCGGACGAGATCGTGTTGCCCGACTTTGCAGGGGGACAGCGCCTAGTCTCTGCCATGGTGCGCCCCAATGTGTCTGGCTTCTTGGATGAAATGAGCAAGGCAGAAGGTGATCTGCGCATGGAAGAGCTGATCATCCCAGGGCGGTTGCACGGCAAGGCACTGGATATGTTTTACACAGACAATCAAGAATGTCTGGTGATGGCTGTGAACTCCAAAGGCAAGTGGCACTTCAAACCCAACTCAGATTATCTGTTGCATGGCGGGGATGTGCTGATGGTGATGGCCTCTTCTGAAGCGCGCAAACGCATGGAAGAGTTGACGCAAGGCTAGTCCTTGCACGGGAAGCAGCATGAATATCGCCGCGTTCCGCTTGCATCAACAACAAATCTCCAATCAGCGTCTTGCCACGCCAGAGCAGATCGTCGCTCATCTGGGCGGTATGCAAGGGCAAGACCTGCCCGGTGTGAAATGGTC
>Ga0209015_10105_pt1 | contig 12839 bp, 6 predicted proteins | sample EPASupsiteSAE300_FD_187264 | JGI IMG/M metagenome (GOLD analysis project Ga0209015, IMG submission 187264) | Bioremediated contaminated groundwater from EPA Superfund site, New Mexico - Sample SAE3-00 (SPAdes) (version 2) | ecosystem: Environmental > Aquatic > Deep subsurface > Groundwater >...
TGGTATTTGTCCCTGTGCCAGTACCCGTAACCGTACCTGTTGTACCAGTGCCCGTCGGTATCTCTTTACCCCCACACCCGACCAGCAACGCTAGTATAAAGGCCGTCATCAATGTAATGAACAAGTATGCGCGTTTGGTTTGATTGTTCCCCACAGTACCTCCCGTGTATTTTCCTTGCAGATTCGCAACATTGCGAAAAGGCGTGAGCCAGATTCTATAACCCCTAGATTTAATTGCGCAACTTATATTTTGGCCTATATATCTTGGCTTGTCGCAGCCCTATGCGAGGCTACAGAGGGGATGTTGCTCCGATTGAGCGGAACGAGTAACATCGCCGCCCTTTCGCTAAAGTTTTGTTAGGGGCGGCTGATGCCGCCATTTTGTTGTAACCATCGAGGTGAGAAACAAGTGAATAATTCTTCGTTGCCTGCGCAGCAAGGTCTTTATGACCCGCGCAATGAACATGATGCATGTGGTGTCGGTTTCGTCGCACATATCAAAGGTAAAGCCAGTCACGACCGAGTCAGTCAAGGTCTGCAGATTCTTGAGAATCTGACGCACCGAGGTGCCGTTGGTGCCGACCCATTGGCGGGTGATGGCGCGGGTATCCTGATCCAGATCCCTGACCAGTTCCTGCGTGATGAAATGAACTGGGGCGGGATCCAGTTACCTCCAGCAGGAGATTACGGCGTAGGCATGTTGTTCTTGCCGCGCGCCGCCGCTGCGCGGGCTGCTTGCGAAAAGATCATCGCTGATAAAGTCGTCGCGGAAGGTCAAACCATCGTCGGTTGGCGCGATGTTCCTGTCGACAACAGCACGCTAGGTGAAAGTGTCAAAGCGCTTGAGCCTGTGGTGCGCCAGGTGTTCATCGAGCGTGGCAAGAAGACTGCCGACCAAGATTCATTCGAGCGCAAGTTGTTCGTCATCCGCAAGACGGCTGAGCATGCCATCAGCAAGCTGGCGAAGGATCAAGGCAAGGGCTTTTACGTGCCGTCCATGTCGTCACGCACGGTCGTGTACAAAGGCATGTTGCTGGCCGATCAAGTCGGCAAATATTTCGTCGATCTGCAAGATGCGCGCGTAGTCAGCGCCTTCTCTTTGGTTCACCAACGCTTTTCAACCAACACTTTCCCCACTTGGAATCTGGCGCATCCGTTCCGCATGATTGCGCACAACGGAGAGATCAACACATTGCGCGGCAACGTGAACTGGATGGCAGCACGCCATGCAGCGATGTCGTCGAAGTTACTGGGTGAAGATCTTGAAAAACTGTGGCCGCTCATCGTCGAAGGCCAATCTGACTCCGCTTGTTTCGACAACGCGCTTGAGTTGCTAGTGGCCGGTGGCTACTCCTTGCCGCACGCCATGATGTTGTTGATTCCAGAGGCATGGGCGGGCAACCCCTTGATGGATGAAGAGCGTCGTGCATTCTACGAATACCATGCAGCATTGATGGAGCCGTGGGACGGCCCGGCAGCGGTCGCATTCACGGATGGCCGCATGATCGGTGCAACACTGGATCGTAACGGCCTGCGCCCCGCGCGTTATCTCATCACCGACGATGATGTCGTGTTGATGGCTTCCGAGATGGGCGTGCTGCCCATCGCACAAAGCAAGATAGTGAAGAAATGGCGTTTGCAACCAGGCAAGATGTTCCTCATTGACATGGAGCAAGGCCGCATCGTCGACGACGCAGAGCTCAAGCAACAGATCGCCACCGCCAAGCCATATCGCAAGTGGATTGAGCAGTCACGTTACTTCCTTGATGACATGCCAAAAGTGGCAGACAAGAGCGCAGCACAGATCAGTTTGTTGGATGCACAGCAAGCATTCGGTTATACCCAAGAAGACCTCAAGTTCATCATGCTGCCATTAGCGAGCGCAGGTGAAGAGGCGACCGGTTCTATGGGAAATGACGCGGCGTTGCCGGTGTTGTCGAGCAAAAACAAAGTCCTCTACAACTATTTCAAGCAGTTGTTCGCGCAAGTGACCAATCCGCCGATTGATCCGATCCGCGAAGAGATCGTGATGTCGCTGACTTCTTTCATCGGCCCTAAGCCGAACTTGTTGGGTATCGACGAAACAAAACCTGCCTTGCGTTTGGAAGTGCATCAACCCGTATTGTCGTTGGAAGACATGGCGAAGTTGCATGGCATCGACAAACTCACCAAGGGACAATACAAATCGCAGGTGTTAGACCTGACCTACGCTGCCAAAAATGGCGCGGCAGGTTGTGAGAAAGCAATCTCGGATCTGTGCAAGGCCGCAAACAAAGCAGTTACCGGCGGTTTCAACGTGTTGATCCTGTCTGACCGTGCAGTTTCCGACAAGCGCGTGGCGATTCCAGCCTTGCTGGCAACAGCGGCGGTGCATCACCACTTGGTCAAAGAAGGTCTGCGCACCAGCACAGGTTTGGTGGTAGAAACCGGCTCGGCTCGCGAGGTGCATCACTTTGCGTTGTTGGCAGGTTACGGCGCGGAAGCGGTCTGCCCTTGGTTGGCATTCGACAGCATTGCCACTTTCGAACTGCCTGCCGGAGTGAGTGCTAAAGATGGTCAGAAACGTTTCATCAAGGGTATCAACAAGGGCTTGCTCAAAGTGATGTCCAAGATGGGTATCTCGACCTATCAATCCTATTGCGGGTCGCAGATTTTCGAAGCCATCGGTTTGAATTCAGACTTCGTGAAGAAGTACTTCACTGGTACGGCGACGCAGATCGAAGGCATCGGCCTGCAAGATGTTGCGGAAGAAGCGATGCGCATGCACAGCGCGGCGTTCGGCACCGATCCAGTGTTGGCGAACATGTTGGAAGCAGGTGGTGATTACGCTTTCCGTATCCGTGGTGAAGAACATACATGGACACCGGACTCCATCGCCAAGCTGCAACATGCAACGCGTTCCAACAACTTCAATACCTACAAAGAATACGCCAAGCTCATCAATGACCAAACTCAGCGTCAGATGACTTTGCGCGGACTGTTTGAGATCGGTTCAGTCGGAGCGCCAGTTCCATTGGCCGAGGTCGAATCCGCGAAGGAGATCGTCAAACGTTTCGTGACGGGCGCGATGTCTTTGGGTTCTATCTCTACCGAAGCGCATGCCACCTTGGCGATCGCGATGAACCGTATCGGCGGCAAGTCGAACACGGGTGAAGGTGGTGAAGACGCCAACCGCTTCAAATTGCTGCAAGGCGGAGAGAAGCTGTCCGAGATCATCGGCAAGAACCGTATCGAAGCGGATCAAACGATGAAGCCGGGCGACTCCTTGCGTTCGCGCATCAAACAAGTCGCATCGGGTCGTTTCGGTGTCACGGCGGAATACCTGAGCAGTGCCGATCAGATCCAGATCAAGATGGCGCAGGGTGCGAAGCCGGGTGAAGGCGGTCAGTTGCCAGGCGGCAAGGTGTCCGAATACATCGGCAAGCTGCGTCACTCGGTGCCAGGTGTTGGCCTCATCTCGCCACCTCCGCACCACGACATCTATTCCATCGAGGACTTGGCGCAGCTCATCCATGACCTGAAGAACTCCAATCCATCTGCTTCCATCTCTGTGAAGTTGGTGTCGGAAGTGGGTGTGGGCACGGTGGCGGCAGGTGTGTCCAAAGCCAAGGCCGATCATATCGTCATCTCAGGTTACGACGGCGGCACAGGTGCATCGCCACAGTCCTCCATCAAACACGCAGGTACGCCGTGGGAATTGGGCTTGTCCGAAGCACAACAGACCTTGGTGTTGAACAAGTTGCGTGGCCGCGTTGGTCTGCAAGTCGATGGTCAGTTGAAGACGGGGCGCGACGTGCTGATCGGCGCATTGCTTGGTGCGGATGAATTCGGTTTCGCCACTGCACCGCTGGTAGTCGAGGGCTGCATCATGATGCGTAAGTGTCACCTCAATACTTGCCCAGTCGGTGTGGCGACACAAGACCCGGCATTGCGCAAGAAATTCACCGGACAACCAGAGCACGTCGTGAACTACTTCTTCTTCGTTGCTGAAGAGGTGCGCGAGTTGATGGCGCAGATGGGTATCCGTAAGTTCGACGATCTCGTGGGTCGCAGCGATTTGCTGGATATGCGCAAAGGCATCACGCATTGGAAAGCCAAGGGTTTAGATTTCACCAAGGTGTTCCACCAGCCGAACGTTCCAGCCAGCGTCGCACGTCGCCATCTGGAAACGCAAGATCACGGCTTGAACGAAGCGCTGGATAACGACCTCATCGCGCAATCCAAAGAAGCGCTGGATGCGAAACGTACCGTCAGCATCGAAACCAAGGTGCGCAACGTCAACCGCAGCGTTGGCGCCATGTTGTCGCATGAAGTGGCGAAGCGTCACGGCAATGCAGGTCTGCCGGATGACACCATCCGTGTGAAATTGACAGGCACTGCGGGTCAAAGCTTCGGCGCTTTCCTCGCGCACGGTATCAGCTTCCAATTGGAAGGTGAAGGCAACGATTACGTGGGTAAAGGTCTGTGCGGTGGTCGCATCATCGTTAAGCCTTCTGCGGACAGCAAACTGACCGCAGCCGACAACATCATCGTCGGTAACACCGTGCTGTACGGTGCGACCGCAGGCGAGTGCTTCTTTAATGGCGTGGCAGGTGAACGTTTTGCGGTGCGTAACTCGGGTGCCATCGCGGTCGTCGAAGGTCTAGGTGATCACGGTTGCGAATACATGACGGGCGGTATGGTCGTGGTGCTGGGTCAGACAGGTCGCAACTTTGCGGCAGGTATGTCTGGTGGCGTAGCTTACGTACTGGATGAAGATGGCGGTTTCGCTCAGCGTTGCAACATGTCCATGGTGCAACTGGAAGCCGTGCCTGAAGAGGCTGCTGCGAGCGAGACAGGTGAAGTCCACTCCAAAGGCCGCGTTCACTTCAATCATCTCAACAAGGCTGACGAAGCAGCACTGCGCGGCAAGATCGAGAAGCATCTGCGTTACACCGGTAGTGCACGTGCCAAGCAGATATTGGATAACTGGGGCACCTATCTGCCCAAGTTCGTCAAAGTCATGCCAACCGAATATCGTCGTGCTTTGCTAGAGATCGCAGCGCAACAAGCCAAAGAAGTGGAGGCCGCATAATGGGCAAGCCAACTGGATTCATGGAGTTCGAGCGCGTCAACGAAGGTTACGCACCCGTCGAGCAACGTCTGAAACACTACCAAGAGTTCGTCGCTCATCTGAGCGATGCTGAAGCAAAACAGCAAGGTGCGCGTTGCATGGATTGCGGCATCCCGTTCTGCAACAACGGCTGCCCAGTCAACAACATCATCCCTGATTGGAATGACTTGGTGTATCGCGGCAACTGGAAGCAGGCGATTGAAGTATTGCACTCCACCAACAACTTCCCTGAAGTAACGGGTCGTATCTGTCCCGCACCGTGCGAAGCGGCGTGTACGCTCAATATCAACGTTGATGCAGTCGGTATCAAGTCCATTGAGCACGCCATCATTGACAAAGCGGGTGAGAACGGTTGGGTGACTCCACAACCTGCGAACAAGAAGACCGGCAAGAAGGTCGCGGTGGTCGGCTCAGGCCCAGCAGGTTTGGCGACTGCGCAACAGTTGGCACGTGCGGGTCATGCGGTCACTGTGTTCGAGAAGAACAGCCGTATCGGTGGTCTGATGCGTTACGGCATCCCTGACTTCAAATTGGACAAGCGCCTCATCGATTGGCGCATGGCGCAACTGACGGCGGAAGGCGTGAAGTTCGAAGTGAACACCTTCATCGGTAAGGATGCGCTGGACAAAGGTGTTACCAATGATGCGAAGAAGACCATCAGTCCCGCAGCATTGCAGAAGGACTTCGATGCGGTCGTCCTTGCTGGTGGTGCAGAACAACCGCGTGACTTGCCCGTAGCGGGACGTGAGTTGAAAGGCGTGTTTTACGCGCTGGAATTCTTGATCCCGCAAAACAAAGAAGTAGCGGGCGATGGCAAGAACCCGATCAACGTTAAAGGCAAACATGTCGTCGTCATCGGCGGCGGTGATACGGGCTCAGACTGCGTGGGTACTTCCAATCGTCACGGCGCAGCTTCAGTCACCCAGATCGAAGTGATGCCGCGCGCACCAGACCAAGAGAACAAGTCCATGACATGGCCGTACTGGCCGATGAAGTTGCGTACCTCTAGCTCGCACGACGAAGGTTGTACGCGTGACTGGGCTATCTCGACCAAAGAATTCGTGGGCGAGAAGGGCGTACTCAAGTCACTGAAATGTGTGCGCGTGGAATTCAAGGACGGCAAGATGGTTGAGGTGGCGGGTAGTGAGTTCACACTGCAAGCAGACTTCGTCTTCTTGGCGATGGGCTTCACCAATCCATTGGCACAAGTGCTGGATGCGTTCGGCGTGGAAAAAGATGCGCGCGGCAATGCCAAGGCCTCGACCGAAGGTGCTGGTTGCTATCAGACCAATGTGAAGAAGGTGTTCGCAGCGGGTGATATGCGTCGCGGTCAATCCTTGGTGGTATGGGCCATTCGCGAAGGTCGTCAAACAGCACGTGCAGTGGATGAGTTCCTCATGGGCTCTTCTGTTTTGCCTCGATAAGAAAAGAGAAAAATGAATTTCAAAGTTAAGAACGACACCTTCCTGCGCGCCTTGTTGCGCCAGCCGACCGAATACACGCCATTGTGGATGATGCGCCAAGCAGGTCGTTATCTGCCTGAGTACCGCGCTACACGTCGCACGGCGGGCAGCTTTTTGGGTCTGTGCAAGAACCCTGATTTCGCCACCGAGGTGACGATGCAGCCACTGGATCGTTTTCCGCTGGATGCCGCGATCTTGTTCTCGGATATCCTGACCGTGCCGGATGCGATGGGCCTAGGTCTGTACTTCTCAGATGGTGAAGGTCCGAAGTTCGAGCGTCCTATCGTGACCGAAGCGGATGTCAAAGCGTTGCACGTTCCTGACATCGGCACCGATCTGAAATACGTCACCGACGCGGTGTCCCAGATTCGTAAGACCTTGGATGGTCGCGTGCCCTTGATCGGCTTCTCGGGCAGCCCTTGGACCTTGGCGTGCTACATGGTCGAAGGTGGCGGTAGCGATGACTACGCCAAAGTGAAGACCATGATGTACAAGAATCCGAAGATGATGCACAGCATCCTCGAAGTGACCGCGCAGACCGTGACGGCTTATCTCAATGCGCAGATCGAGGCGGGTGCGCAAGCTGTGATGATCTTCGATTCATGGGGCGGTGCGTTGTCTCACTCGACATTCCACGAATTCTCCTTGGCGTACACAAAACGCATCGTTGAAGGTTTGATCAAGGAAAAAGACGGCGTACGTATCCCGTCCATCGCGTTCACCAAAGGCGGCGGCCTGTGGATCGAGAGCATCGCGGACATTGGCGCAGATGCGGTCGGCCTGGATTGGACGATGGACATCGGCATCGCGCGTCAAAAGGTGGGCAACAAGGTTGCGCTACAAGGCAACCTTGATCCAACCGTTTTGTTTGCCACACCGGATGTCATTCGCAACGAAGTGGAGAAGGTCTTGAGCAGTTATGGTTACGGTAGTGGCCACGTGTTCAATCTTGGGCACGGGATCTCGCAACACACCGACCCCGAGAATGCGGCGGCGCTGGTGCAAGCGGTACACGAGCTGAGCAAAAAATATCACTAGAATCAGCACCTAGCCTCAAACGTTATAAACAGGGGCTAATATTCGCCAAAGGCCATGGGACAAAAATTCCGTGGCCTTTTGCTTTGTATAGCTAACTTATTGTTTATAAAAGAAGTGATAGATTGTGCGGAAATTGAGCGGCGAAAAAAAACCGTATACACCATTTGGAGTTAGCGCAGTTGCGGGGTGGTTTTCCACATTGTTATCCACAGGAAATGTGTATAAGAAAAAAATACCTATATAGCTCAATGCGATTAGCTAAACTTCATAGAAATCACCAGAGAGAATCTGCATAACATGCCCATCATTCGCGTCGCGCTAGACGTGCCCTTGTCAACACTTTTTGATTACAAAGTGAATGACGCGATGCACCTTGAGATCGGGCAGCGTGTGGTCGTGCGGGGTACTCGAAAAGAAGTGGCTACGAATAAATATCCAACTAGCAGTGCAATTGATAACGCCGTGAGCGTATAGGGAAAAACATGAACACGCCTCTCAAACCTAAAGGTCGCACCCTTGGCGAATTCGAGCCGCTGCAGCCCGCAGAAAAAAAGCTGCTGGCCGCTTGTCGTGATGGGCTAGAGACTGTGATTGCAGCAAAACGCCCAGAAGATGCAACTGACGAAAACACCGTACGAGCCGCTTTTCTGCGGTTTTTAGCGTTGGGCGGTGATGGACTCGCCCCCGTACACGAGAAGGGCGTGCAACTACAGGGCGCGTGGATAAAGGATACCTTGGATATGGAGGGGGCGGATATTCCCCATGGTTTGAAGATGGTGGGCTGTAATTTTGAAGCTACCCTCGTATTTCGTAATGCAAAGATAGCAGGTTCATTCAATTTATCAGGTAGCCAACTGCCAGGCTTTAAAGGTGATGGAATTTCATGCGCGGGAGGTTTGTTTCTGCGCCAAGGATTTAAGTCAACTGAGGCGGTGCGCTTATTGGGCGCGCAGATTGGCGTCAACCTTGAATGCAGTGGCGCAACATTCGATGGCGGAGAAGGTGATGCGCTGACAGCGGATGGTGCAGTGATTAAAGGCGGTGTATTCCTGAACAAAAAATTCACCGCCAAGGGAGAGGTGCGTTTATTGGGTGCGCAGATAGGCGGCAGCCTTTCATGCGATGGCGCGACGTTCGACGGCGGAGAAGGTGATGCGCTGACTGCGGATGGTGCAGTGATTAAAGGCGGTGTATTCCTGAACGAAAAATTCACCGCCAAGGGAGAAGTGCGCTTATTGGGTGCGCAGATAGGCGGCGACCTTGCATGCGATGGCGCAACGTTCGACGGCGGTGCAGGTGATGCGCTGACAGCGGATCGTGCAGTGATTAAAGGCGGTGTATTCCTGAACGAAAAATTCACCGCCAAGGGGGGGGTGCGCTTATTGGGTGCGCAGATAGGCGGCGAACTTGCATGCGATGGCGCAACGCTCGACGGCGGTGCAGGTGATGCGCTGACAGCGGATCGTGCAGTGATTAAAGGCAGTGTATTCCTGAATGAAAAATTCACCGCTAAGGGTGATGTGAGCTTATTGGGCGCGCAGATTGGCGGCAACCTTGAATGCGATGGTGCAACGTTCGACGGCGGAGCAGGTAATGCGCTGACAGCGGATGGGATGAGGGTGGCAGGCAGTTTCATGTTTCGTAAGCTGAAGCAAAAGGTAAATGGAGTTTCTCTATCAGGTGTGCAGGTGGGGCAATTGATAGATGACACAGACCGTTGGGGCGAGCGGATCAGGCTGGATGGGTTTGTATATGACGCTATTTCGGGGGGCGCGCCAACAGATGCCGCCACGCGCCTAGCTTGGTTAGATAAGCAAGATAATGATGATGCGGGGCGTAATGGAGGGGGTGATAAGTTCAAGCCTCAACCATGGCGGCAGTTAGCCAAGGTGTTGCGTGAGATGGGGCATGTGGAGGATGCTCGACAGGTTTCAATTGCCTTTGAAAAGCGTTTATACAAGGCGAATCTGATAGGGCAAACGCCTAATGAATGGGGATGGTTGCGCACGTGGAGCTATCGCCAGATCAGTCGTGCAGTGCACTGGATGTTTGGTGTCTTGACTGGATATGGCTATCGTCCATTGCGCTTGATATTTTGGATGATTGTTGTTGGGCTGTTGTGTGCGGCCCTATATTGGGTTGCTGCACTGAAGGGAGTATTCTCTCCGTCTGATCCGCTAGTTTTCCAGCACCCAAATTATCAAGTTTGTTCACCGAGTTATATTGCACCTGTCCAGCCTGCTAGTGCCGTTGCACCAGCAATCCAAGGTGCGGGTAATTGGTATCTGTGCGAAAAACTGCCAGAGGAATATGCAGGGTTCAGCCCACTTGCTTACTCATTCGACGTGATCTTGCCCTTGGTAGATTTGCAGCAAGAAAACAGTTGGTCGCCTTTGATACCCACTCCGAAATCGATTTGGTATGCAGAGTTGTTTTCTATCTTCGATTGGAAACACTTCACCCGTTTGGTGTTGTGGTTCGAGATTCTATTCGGTTGGTTATCCAGCTTGCTGTTGGTCGCAGTCGTATCTGGTTTGACTAAACGTCGGGAAGAATAAACGGCGTATGCCTATCGTCCGCGTCGCACTTGACGTTCCACTCACTACCTTGTTTGACTACAAGGTAGTGCAGGGTATGTCGGTTGAGATCGGGCAGCGCGTGGTCGTTCCGTTCGGGCGCAAAGAGGTGGTCGGTATCGCGATGGAATGGGTCGAACAGTCTGAACTCGACGTGGCGCGTATCAAGGCCGTCGTGCGTGTGTTGGATGATGTGCCGCCTTTGCCATCCGAGACATTGGTCTTGCTGCGTTTCTGTAGTGACTACTACCACTATCCTTTGGGCATGACGGCGCTGTCTGCACTGCCCACACGCTTGCGCGATGTGGCGCCCATCGTGCTGAAACAGTCGCTGATCTATGTCTTGAGCGAGACGGGGCGGGCGCTAGACATCGATACGCTACCCAAACGCCGCGTGGTGCAGCAATGCATCCTGCGTGCATTGTTGCAAGCGCCTATGAGTGGCACACAACTGCGTGAACTGTCCGCCAGCGCACCTGCGGCGTTGAAGCTACTTATCGAAGCGGGATGGGTGGAAGCATGCGTACCGATGGCATCAGAGCAGCACGTCTTCAACGATGCGCATGCGCTCACTGTCGAACAACAACAAGCTGTGGATGCCGTCACGCAAACCAAAGGCTTTGCTTGTTTCTTGTTGCACGGCATCACAGGAAGTGGCAAGACCGAGGTGTACGTGCATCTGATGGATGCGATGTTGCGGCGCGGTGGTCAGGTATTGTTGCTGGTGCCTGAGATCAACCTCACGCCGCAATTGGAGAATTATTTCAGCAGTCGTTTCCCAGACGTGGAGTTGGTGAGTCTGCATAGCGGGCTGGCGGATGGAGAGCGTGCGCAGAATTGGATCAAGGCGCAGTCGGGCGCGGCACGTATTGTGTTGGGGACGCGCCTTGCCGTGTTCACGCCCTTGCCAAAATTGAGCCTCATCTTGGTGGATGAAGAACACGACGCTTCATTTAAACAACAAGACGGCCTGCGTTATTCGGCGCGTGACGTGGCGATTTTCCGCGCCAATCAACACGGAGTGCCCATCGTATTGGGCTCTGCCACACCCTCATTGGAAAGCTGGCACAACGCACAAAGTGGGCGCTACTCCCTATTGAGACTCTCTCAACGCGCAGTGCAGCCCGCCACCTTGCCGACGGTGCGCTGTCTCGATGTGGGGCAGTTGCCGTTGCAAGAAGGGCTGAGTGAGCCGTTGCTCACCGCCATCCAATCTCGTTTGCAGCTTAAAGAGCAAAGCCTCATCTTCATCAACCGGCGCGGTTATGCGCCTGTTTTGATGTGCACGGCCTGCGGCTGGTTGTCAGAGTGCAAACATTGCGCGGGAAAGATGGTGCTGCATTTGAAAGACCGCACCTTGCGTTGCCATCACTGCGGCGCGCAGCAGCGCGTGCCGCAAGCCTGCCCCACTTGTGGGGATGCCGATCTTAAACCCGTCGGTATGGGTACGCAGCGCATCGAAGAAGCCTTGCAGGCACGTTTCCCCGACGCGCGTATCTTGCGGGTAGACCGCGACAGCACGCGCAACAAAGGTGCGTGGGATGCCATGCGCAAACGCATCCACGATGGCGAAGCGGACATCCTCGTCGGCACGCAGATGCTGGCCAAGGGGCATGACTTCCCCAACTTGACGCTGGTCGGCGTGTTGAATCCCGATGGCGGTCTGTACAGCGCCGACTTTCGCGCCTCGGAAAAGCTGTTCGCACAGCTGACTCAAGTGGGCGGCCGTGCAGGGCGTGCAGACAAAGCGGGCGAGGTGATCGTGCAGACCGCATTTCCGACGCACCCTTTGTTCAACGCCTTGCGCGCCCATGATTTTGAAGCGTGGGTGAAGGTGCTGCTCGAAGAACGGCAGTCGGCAGGATTCCCTCCCTTCATGTTCCAAGTATTGTTGAGTGCAGAAGCGAAGCAGGAAGGTGAGGCGATGGGATTCTTGAAGAAGGCACGCGCCTCTGCACTGGAATTGAAACAACCAGTCGAAGTGTATGGCGTCATCCCTGCGGCGATGCCAAAGCGAGCCAACCATTACCGCGCACAACTCTTGGTGCAAAGTGACAACCGCAGAGCATTACAGGCGTTCTTGCGCGAATGGAAGCCGCAATTGGATGTGATTCCGACCAAGCAAATTCGTTGGTCTTTGGACATCGACCCCCTAGAGTTCTGATAATTACCCGATAGGGTTATGACTCTCTGAATATTAGAAGAATATAATGCTCAGGATTTCAATGTTGATACGGAGAAGGAAATGAAAGAGATACAACGCTTCACCCTTGCCGACCTTACGCTTCCGATGAAGACACTATTCTCCGGTTACCTGTTGGTGATCGGCTTGGGATTGTTGTTCGCAGGCGGACAAATCATGCTCACGCATGGTATGGCCGACGGCAAAGTCGGATTGTCCGTGGACGACATTGTTTACAGTTATTACGGCAAGCGAGACGAAGGTTCCAAACTGGTAGCAAAACTCAATGGTTCCATGAAAGACAATGCTCCGCCGGAAGTTCGCCTTGCCATGATCAAGTGGGCGGATGCGGGTGGCCCAGCGGAAGAGTGGGACGAAAAGATTTCCATGGACGTGGATCAATATTGCGCCCCCTGCCATGCAAACATCCCGGGGTTAGCCAATCTCACCGACAAGGCGGTGATGGA
>Ga0209015_10106_pt1 | contig 12517 bp, 17 predicted proteins | sample EPASupsiteSAE300_FD_187264 | JGI IMG/M metagenome (GOLD analysis project Ga0209015, IMG submission 187264) | Bioremediated contaminated groundwater from EPA Superfund site, New Mexico - Sample SAE3-00 (SPAdes) (version 2) | ecosystem: Environmental > Aquatic > Deep subsurface > Groundwater >...
CAAGGATGCGGAAGAGGGGATATTGAAGGGCAAGATGGATGTGGTCGCGCAGAACGTCAAAACCACCGACTTCGGCGACCCTGTGTTCAAACCCTACGTGATGAAAGAGATGAACGGCGTACCCGTCGCCATCATCGGCCAAGCCTTCCCCTACAGCACTATCGCCAACCCACGCTATTTCGTGCCGGATTGGTCGTATGGCATCCAAGAAGAGAACCTGCAAGCCACCATTGATGAGGTGCGTAAGAAGGGTGCGCAGGTCGTCGTGCTGTTGTCGCACAACGGTATGGATGTCGATCTGAAACTCGCCTCGCGCGTCAGCGGTTTGGATGCCATTCTGGGCGGACACACGCATGACGGCATCCCAGCACCCATCCCCGTGAAGAACCGTGGCGGCACCACCTTGGTGACCAATGCGGGTTCCAATGGCAAGTTCCTTGGCGTGCTGGACTTCGATGTCAAAGCGGGAAAGATCACCAGCTTCCACTACAAACTGTTGCCCGTGTTCTCCAATCTGCTCGCCGCCGACAAAGGCATGACTGCACTGATGCAGAGACATCGCGCCCCGTATGCCGACAAGCTGAATGAGAAACTGGCGACCACCGATGGCTTGCTGTATCGCCGTGGCAATTTCAACGGCAGTTTCGATCAAGTGATACTCGATGCGTTGATGAAAGAGAAAGACGCGCCCATCGCTTTCTCTCCCGGTTTCCGCTGGGGCACTTCGCTGTTGCCCGGTTCCGCTATCACCATGGAAGACGTGCTCAATCAAACCGCCATCACCTATCCCTACAGCACCCTCACCGAGATGACGGGTGCGCAGATCAAAGGCGTGCTGGAAGACGTGGGGGACAACCTGTTCAACCCAGACCCGTACTACCAACAAGGCGGCGACATGGTGCGTGTGGGTGGCTTGCAATACACCTGCGAACCAAATGCCAAGATGGGACAACGCATCCAAGACATGCGCCTGAACGGAGAATTGTTGGACGCGAACAAAACTTACAAAGTGGCAGGTTGGGCACCTGTGTCTGAAGCGGCACGCGACAAGGGCGGCGAACCGATCTGGGACTTGGTCGCAAGACATCTGCGCAACGAAAAAGTCGTCAAAGTCAGCACACCGAATGTGCCGAAGCTGAAGGGGATGGCGGGTAATATGGGAATGATCTGAAGTGGCCTGTAGATACATTCGATCAACGATATAGTGAAGCTGAAAGGGAAGGAAATATGGAGTCACCAATTATTTTTGGGTTAAACATCGCGGCAATCGGTGTGATGCTGGTCTGTTTGTATCTGGTGTATTCGTTGCGTAGCCAGATACCCGGCGGAGTCGTAGGTAAACAGTGGGGATTTTTGACCTTTCTGGTCACCGTGTTCACGGCGGGTTATTTCGTCACACCATTCTTCACCCAGCTACCGCCCAACATTATCAACATGTTCATCGCCCTGATCTTCCTGTTCGGGGCAATCTATGTGCTGATCACCGTACGGTTGATATTCCGTATCATCGAAGAGCTTGTCTAACTGCTCATGAATAGCGCCGATGTATTAATCAAAACAGAGAAGGGAGCAGCAGAGCTGGCGCAGCGCACTGGCGCGGTTTCGCAAAAGCTACGTGCCACTCTCATCATGGTTGATGGCAAGACCAGCTGGGGAGACCTGCGGAATCGTTATTCTGGACTGCCAGAAATCAATGAACATCTGCTCTGGCTAGTCAACAACGGATTCTTAGCGACAGGGGGGCAGCCCACTAACGTAGGTGTCAGTAGCGTGCAGGATCACTCCACGTTCACACTCTCTGCAAAAGGACGGGCTGGTCTCATTGAGCTTGCACACCACCTGCTGGGTGAGCAAGGAGGCAAAGTAATACAGCGGATACAGGAAACGGAAGATGCACACGATGCACTGGTGCAGGCATTGGAGCGTTGTTGCAAGCTAATCAGGCTCTCAATAGACGAAAGCAAGGCAGAACTGTTTCGTAAGCAGGGATTAGAATTGTTGGCGTAGCGAATAGTCCGCAATACGTACCTACAATATATTTCCTCCCCCATGGGGAGACGGGCGGAATTCTTTAGCGCATCTGTAGAAATAATCAGAAAGAAACGAAAATGAAAAAACTTCAGATACTTATTACCATCCTCACCCTCACAATCGCCCAACTCGCCTTCGCTGGAACAGACAAAGCAGGCATCAACTACACCGATGTGAAGTTGCAGATAGCGCGCATCCAAGTGCAAGAGAGTGTCAGCTTCGACGACGCGGTGGAGTCACTCAAACTGCGCGCCAATCAGCACAACCTAAAATTCGTTGGAGTAAATCAACTCTACAAAGAGATCGAAGCATTGACTGGTAAGCCCGCAAAACGCATGGAGATATTCAATTTCTGTGATGGATTGACCGCCAACAAAATGCTTGCAGCCGACCCCATGATGATCGCCTTCATGCCCTGCCGCATCGCCATCATCGAAGATACAAAGGGTAAGCGCTGGGTCATCTCTATGATGATGGACTTGAAGATGATCAAATCGATGCCTGCCGACACGCGTAAAGATGCGGAAAAAGTCATGGCTGCGATGAAAGACATGATGGCCGCGGCGAGCAAGGGTGATCTGTAACGCACAGATTTCGTCATTCCGACCCTTCGACAAGCTCAGGATAAACTGGCTTGCAGTCAGGCCGGAATCTAGTCGTATCGTTTATAAATGCTGTTAAGGAAATGTCGTGAGTGATTATTCGTATAACGTCGAAGAAGGTAATTTCGAAGAGCTGGTGGTGGCACGTTCACATGAGCTACCTGTCTTGGTGGACATCAGCGCAGACTGGTGTGCCCCCTGCAAAGTGCTCGCTCCGCTGCTGCACAAGATGGTGTTCGCCTACGATGGCAAATTCATACTGGGCATCGTCGATGCAGATGAGAACATGAAGATCGCAGGGCGCCACAAGGTTAGAGGATTTCCCACCGTGATCGCCTACAGCAAAGGTGTAGAGATCGACCGCTTCCACAGTTCACAGACAGAAGGCTTCTTGCGTACCTTCATCGACAAGGTGATTCAAAAGCACCAATCCAGCTAGACGACCAATTAACAGATTGAGATTAGGTGGAGTATTGGGGCTTAGCCTTATCTGGGTGGAGAAATGGCACTGGGAGTCGAGTGACCGAACTTATTCCCACTCCAACATCGGGAAGATGCGCGCCACATTGCGACGGTTAGTTATGTCGAAAAGCAACCACTTGGACTCTTCAGATCGCGCTGCACTGGCGATGGTCTCTTCCATGCTGCGCCCGTGTTTGATCGCCTCGCGTACATCAGCCAGCAGTGTCGTGAGGTAACGTTTCTCATCATCCAATGCCCCACCTCCGTTCGCGGCGACCGAGCCGTGTCCGGGTACGATGCGTGCTGCTTGGACACTGCGCAGTTGTTCGATGACCTCTAACCACGCGGGTACATCACCATCGATGGAAGGGGTGCGCTCGATGAATAACAGGTCGCCCGTCCACAGGGTATTGCTGGACGTGTCGAGCACGCTAAGGTCGGAAGGGCTATGCGCTACTGGATAGGCAGTTAGTCGCAGCGTGCGACCACCTAAGTCGAGTTCATCAGTTGCACTGATGGCTAAGGTGGGTGGTATTAATTCGGTGCCAGCAGCATCTGCACCGACCCATTCGGCCTGATTGCGAAGATAGATTTCCTTACGTTGTGCCATCGTCTCTGCCAGTTTGCTGTGTCCCACAAAGACAGGGCGATCTTGTTTGAACGCGGCATTACCCAAAGCATGGTCTGGATGCACGTGTGTGTTGATGACATACAGGATGGGTTTTTGGGTTATTTTTCGTATTGATTTGCGTAGCTTCGAACCTATAGCGGGCGAACCTCCCGTGTCGATGACCGCCACGCCTTTATTTCCCACAACGAAGCTGATATTGCAGATGTCACCGCCGTAATGGGGTGCAAGGTCTTTATGTTGGCCGTGATGAACGTACACGCCAGGCGCGATCTTTTCTATTGAGAAGGGGGCTGCGAAAGTTAGCGACGGAAGTAGTGCGAGTAATACAAAGAGTGACTTGGTCATTTGTACCTTTCAGGGATTTAATCTACGCCCAACAGGGCGAACACCTTCAAATCGGATGGTCTCGCTCAATTATGGTTGGATGAGGTGAGCACAACCTGAATCGATGGTTTGCTCGTACATAGTCAATATCAAACCACGAATTTATTAGTGGTTTCGTTCAATTCTTTTGCGGCATCAATCATTCTGTCGGCCTCTTTCACGCAGAGCTTGGTGAGATCTGACACACTTTCAGTACGTAGTTGACTGTCTGACATGCGATTCAACACGATGCCAACCAACATCTGTTGATCGTCTGCAGCCTCTCTTACTGCATCTACCGAACTCTTCATGTCTACGGTCGCTTGTTCAATCAGACCGAATATCTCTGAGGATGATTTGGCAGCCTGGAGTCCATCTATCACGGCATTGGCATTTTCTTCAGAAATGCTGACGGTAGAGGCGACATCAGTGCTGACCCTCTTTAGCACGGTGTCAATTTGCTTGGTTGCCTGCGCTGCTTGTTCGGAAAGTTTTCTAACTTCGTCTGCAACCACAGCAAAGCCACGACCTTGTTCGCCCGCTCGCGCTGCCTCGATTGCTGCATTCAAGGCCAGAAGATTGGTTTGGTCTGCGATTGCGCGAATTACTGAAACCGCTGTCTCAACCTCCTTGGCGCTGATAGCAAGGCTATTTGCATTTGCCGATATTTTTTTGCTTGCTTCATCCAATACTGAAATCGCTTTTTCAGAAGCGGCAACCTGAGCAACACCATTGCGCACCAGTGCATCCGCTGACGATGCGCTGCTTCCTGCTTTGTCAGATAAAGCTAGGATGGTGTTGGCTGCATCGGCCATTCCATTGATGACTTTGACGATCTCGTCAGCATTCTGGCGATATTCATCCATGTTGGAGCCCAAAGCCCTCATGGAGGTGCCTATTTCACGTGATGTGGTGTCAACCGAATTGGACGAAAGGGCAACCCCGTTAAGAGTCTCGCGCAGGCTCGCTGCCATTGCGTCAAATCCTTGTGTGATTTCACCTACAGTGTCAGCACTGCGTATGCCACATCCCTCTCGCAAATCTCCCTTGCGAATGCGCTCGGATGCGATGGCAACCAGACGTAATTTGCGCACTAGTAACAACTCGAGCAATTTCAGGTTTACGATGCCTATCGTGATGCCTGCAATGACACACCCCAAAAAGAACCAAAGGAACATCCCTTCTTTCCAGTTGACGAAAAAATTCGCATACACTGGAAAAACTATGCCCATGCTTAGGCCGAAGCCTAGAAACGAATATTTGATGTGTTTGAGAATGGAAGTGTCTTTCTTGGACATAATCCCTCCTAGCGAATAGTTGATTCCACCGCCCGACATCGGGTCGATGCTATTAAGGCTATCGGCACAATATTCTCTTCCTTTAGAGACGGGAAGAGAAGATCAAATACTTGCCACTCTATCTAGATAGCGAGCGCGGTAAAGCAGTCGTGGGTTGTTTGGATCATCAGTGAAAGCAGAACGGTCGTGCAGCACGTTGTTGCATAGCAACCCCATGCCGCTTTCCATTTTCAATTGGTGGATGTGCGGTGAATCTGCATCAAGGATGTTTTCGAGTGCGGCGACGGCGGTAAGGGTGAGTGCATCTTGCTTCCATTCGATGCTGCGTGTACGGGCGGTGTAACGCATGTGCAGATTACCTTGAGCATCGATTGAGAACACAGGGCCGGTCTGCGCTTCACGCACACCGTCGAACTCATCAAGGCGCGCGGGGATGGTCATCACGTCGGGTGCGGAAAGGGCGCGGATGAAGTCGGCATTCGAATCGCGTAGCAGGATGTAGGCGATCTCGTGGTCCATCACGCGGTTCTCGCCACCTGTGCCTGCATTACGTACACAGTGCAACACCATGCCGCGTATCTGCCTTGCGGGCGGGTTGTAGTAGCCGTCGGTGTGCCATTTGATGGCACGGTCGGTGTAGGGGATGTAGGTCTGGCGCTGGTTGTCTGGGTTGCTCACGGTGATGCGTGAGATGCCGTGTTTGTCTGCCAGCCAGTTGGCATCCAGATCGACAAGGCCGAACTGCGCACCGAACGCACGCAACATGATTTCGTCCATCTCCACGCGGCTGGTATAGATGGCCATGTTGCTACGCTGGCAACGGGTTAGCAACGCGTCACGTTCCGCTTGGGTGACATGCAGTGGGTCGGCGATCTCAACGATGAGTTCGTTCGATGCGACGATGGCGTGTGCCAGTCTGTGTTCGCGCCAACGCAGATAGGCGTCTGTGTCTGCTAGATTGAAAGGAGAGGACATGCTAGTCGCCACTGGTGCCCGTGCGGCGACGGGCAGGACGCGGCGCGGTCTCCAGCAGGTTGCTGAAGGTCTTCTCCAGCATCTCGACCGCTTCGGGCGCTTCGATGCTCATCATCGGGTCGATGATCCACCAGCTGTCTTTGTCGTCCATCACTTGTTCCATGCAAAACGCGAGATAACGCATGAAAGAAAAATCGCCGCCTTTCCCCTCATAGGTGAAATCGGCGTATTCGTCGGCACGCTGATTCAGGCGGTCAATAAAGCGCCGTTTGCATTCCGCAAGATCGCCGCCGATGAGGCGACTCTCATTCTCAGCATGGGTCTCGGCGACGCGATGGGCGAGTTCTGAAGTGAAGGTGTTGCGCTCTTCGAGTGAAAAAAGGCGGTAGGCGATGCGGTCCGCCACTTGGATCTCAAACAACAAGAATTCGGTGAGGAAGGCGAAATACTGCGGCCCTACGGCGATCTCGAACTTGGCTTTGCGGGTGTTCTTCAGCGCGTTGTCCGCGATGCGGTAGATGACGAAGGAGAGCGCCCCAGCGAGTTCTGCTGGGGTGTGTTCGCGTCCGGATTTGAACCAGCTGCTTTTGATGCGCAAAGTCAGCCTTTACGAATATAGAACTGATGTACGCCGCTGGAAATTTCGACCGTATCCAACAAAATCATACCCGTTGCGGAGGCCCATCCAGTGATGTCGGATTGCACGCCAGGGCAATCACTGGTCAGTTTCAAAACTTCGCCGGTTTGCATGCCGTTGAGCAGTTTTTTCGCCTCAACGATGGGGCCGGGACAAACCGCACCCCGGATATCCAGTTCGACATTGACCTTTGGCAGTTTTGCATTCGTGCCTTTTTGAATGTAATAGCCAAACCCGCCTTCAGGCATCTTTTCGCTCTTGAGAATCTGGTTTCCAGTGTGCTGCGCCCAAGCGAACAAGTCGTCTTGCGTGCCGGGACAATCCGATATCAACAACAAGACTTGTCCAGCGGCCAATTCATCGACCATGCGCTTGGCGCCGATGAGCGGCTTGGGACAGGAAAGCCCCTTCATATCGATCACCATGTTGACCATTTCCATATTCATTCGATCCTCCTTAACTAGGATGGCAGCGCGCCATCGCTAATGATAATCCTTTGTCACAATCGCTAACTCAGTAACCACCCTTGCCTTTGGGTTGTGGCAGCCCTGCCACTTTTGCAGCCTGTTTGGCGGGGCCGACAGGGAACAGGTCGTACAGGTCTTTGCTCTCGGCTTCCGGCCAAAACTCATTGACCCCTTTGAGCATGTTGCGGAAATTGGGCGTGTGGCCTTCATCCTTGAATTGCTCGCGCATGTAATTGATGATTTCCCAATGTTTTGGAGTCAGTTCGATACCTTCCGCAGCGGCGATCACGCCTACCACTTCTTCGCTGAAATCTGCCTCAAGCAGATAGCCGTCTGCATCGGTCTCAAGTTCGTTGCCAGCTACTGTGTAACTCATCGTATCTCCTCCATTTCAAAGAAATCCTACGCTGCCATCAGTCCAGATCAGAGATGGCTTTGTAGGGAACAAAAATACCGCATCCGTATCGACGGTCGGCTCCCAACCCAATGTATTGCAAGCGTAGTGAGGCGTCCGGCTTGAGGTCGTGAATGACCAAGCTGTAGCCGTGGATCGTGCGATCCGGTGCTTCTATGCGGTTACGCATGCCGCATATGAGTTTTCCCAGAACACCTAACTCGGCTAGGCGTGCCGCCACTTCTTGTAGGAACACTGACTCATCCTCATGGCCAGTCACCAAGTGAGCGTGCAGGGTGGGGTAAGGCTGTATCTGGCGTAATTTGCCAGCGCCAAGTTGCAGCGTAGCATCGTCCACTTCAAGCGCTTTGCCAGCAAGGTGCTTGATATGCTCTGCCAGATGGGCGGGTACGCGCAACACCAGCTTTGCGCGTTTGGGTATCAGCATGCCCGCCGCGCTGTTAGACGTTTTAATCGGGAGCACGCCGATCATGTCACCCTCTTCCAACGTGGGGGCGTGGCGAGCCAAGGCGCCCCAGAGTGCGAAAGGATAGGCGACCGGTAGTGTCTCGCCACTGATGTCGAAGACGGCATCAATCATTTCGGAGACGGTGTTAGTCATGGGATTCGGTTTCTTGGTCAGCCGCCCAGCCTTGCATATCCTTCGCCCACAGCTTGGCGGTGGCAGGGTCGATATCAAAGATGGTGAAGCGCTTTCCCTCGCGGATACGGATGCGCAACAAACTCATGCCGCCTTCGGCATGGTCAATTTGTTGTAGTTCGATCTCTTGCGAACCCAAGGGGACTTTGAATTTTGACAATGCAACGATTTCAGCCATAGTTGTTCACTGTAAGCATTAATGTGGGACAGGAGTCTATCTCCAATCGAACCGAGTTTGAAATACTACTCGGGGACGGATTGATACCACCCATAAGGGTTATGAAAAATACCCGCTACGGGTGATGGTTTGCCGGGGTGATGCCCCGTAGTATGCCGATCCATCAAGAAATTGGGCGCATTAGGCTGCGCTGATGGAAGAGCCCAACCGAATTAACCGTTTGAACCACTATCCCGTATGTGCCGGGTCATTAAAACTAGTTGTCGGCCCCTAGTTGTGGGTAAACCGACTGAAAGGAAATATTATGGCGAAGAAAATGCATGATACCCCCAACCTCGATCAACTTGAGGATGGTCCGTGGCCAAGTTTTGTGACCGGATTGAAAGATCTGGCCAAGGACAAGGACTATGTCGTTGATCTGTTAGGTCAACTGGAGGAATCCTACAAGACCAAAAAAGGTTACTGGAAGGGCGGCACGGTCGGTGTATTTGGTTACGGCGGCGGTGTCATTCCTCGTTTTACCGAGTTGAAGAATGCAGACGGTACGCCAAAATTCAAAGACGCAGCTGAGTTCCACACCTTGCGCGTCATGCCTCCTCCTGGCATGCACTACGACACAGACACCTTGCGTAAATTCTGTGACATCTGGGAAAAGCATGGTTCTGGTCTGATCGCTTTCCATGGTCAATCTGGCGACATCATGTTCCAAGGTGCGACCACTGAGAATGTACAAAAGGCATTCGATGAGATCAACGAGATGGGCTTCGACTTAGGTGGTGCAGGCCCTGCGGTGCGTACTTCCATGTCTTGCGTAGGTGCGGCACGTTGTGAACAATCCTGCTACGACGAAGCACAGGCACATCGTGCAGTATTGAACACCTTCTTGGATGATATCCATCGCCCATCGTTGCCTTACAAATTCAAGTTCAAGTTCTCTGGCTGCCCTAACGACTGTATGAATTCGATACAACGTTCCGACATGGCGGTGATCGGCACATGGCGTGACAATATCCGTACTGACGAGACATTGGCTAAGAAATGGTTCGCCAAGCACGGCATGGATGAGTTGGTGAATGACGTTGTGGCGCGTTGCCCAACTAAAACCTTCCAGTTGAAAGAGATCAAGAACATCAAGAAATCTGACAGCATCTCTAGCGTTGCCGTGAGCGATACGCATGCGATCGAGATCGACAACCGTGACTGCGTACGTTGCATGCATTGCATCAACGTAATGACGGGTGCGTTGTCTCCAGGTAAGGATAAGGGGGCGTCGATTCTGGTGGGTGGCAAGAGTCATCTGAAGATCGGTGGTCTGTTGGGCACCGTGATCATCCCATTCATGAAATTGGACACTGAAGATGACGTCGAGAAATTGGTCGACTTCGCTCAACGCACCATCGACTTCTTTGCTGAGAACGCACTGGAGCACGAGCGTACTGGTGAGATGATCGAACGCATCGGTCTGTCTAACTTCCTCGAAGCGATGGAGATCGAAGCGGATCCTGCGATGGTCAACTCGCCACGCATGAACCCATACGTGCGTACAGATGGTTGGGAAGCAGAAGTCGCTAAGATCAACGCCAAAAAGCAAGCTGCCTGAGGAGAATAGATAATGAACCAAGCTGTTGCCGCTGCACCTGTCGCAAAACGCAAGCCTAAAGAGACTGGCGTTCCTGATAACAAGAAATATCTTCACCCTTTGATGGCGAAGAACTACGGTAACTGGAAATACCATGACCGTCCTCGTCCTGGTGTGTTGCACCATGTGGCGCATTCTGGTGATGAGATATGGTCTGTGCGTGCGGGTACTGCACGTCAGATGGATATCTTCACCATCCGCAAGTTGTGCGACATCGCTGATAAGTTTGCAGAAGGGCGTGTCCGCTTCACTATCCGCTCCAACATCGAATTCATGGTGTCGGATGCAAAGAAGGTCGATCCGCTAATCGCTGAGTTGGGCAAGCATGGCTTCCCTGTGGGCGGTACGGGCAACTCGGTCACGATGATCGCCCATACCCAAGGTTGGTTGCATTGCGACATCCCGGGTACGGATGCATCGGGTGTGGTTAAAGCCTTGATGGATGAGTTGCATCACGAGTTCATCCGTGAAGAGATGCCAAACCGCGTACACCTCTCGACATCATGCTGCGAGATCAACTGCGGTGGTCAGGCTGACTTGGCCATCATCGTGCAACACACGAAGCCGCCTGTCATCAACCATGATCTGGTTGCGAACGTGTGCGAGCGTCCAACGGTTGTTGCGCGTTGCACGGTCGCGGCGATCCGTCCTGCGATGGTGAACGGCAAGCCTTCTCTTGAGATCGACGAGTCCAAGTGTATGTGCTGCGGTGCTTGCTACCCCCCATGCCCACCGATGCAGATCAATGACCCTGAGAATTCCAAACTGGCGATCTGGGTGGGTGGTAAGAACTCCAATGCGCGCGGTAAGCCTACCTTCATGAAGATGGTCGCTTCTGGATTGCCAAACAATGCACCGCGTTGGCCTGAAGTGGCTGAAGTCGTGAAGAATATCCTGTCGGTATATAAGGAAGATGCACGTCCTTGGGAGCGTTTGGCAGATTGGATCGATCGTATCGGTTGGCCACGTTTCTTCGAGAAGACAGGGCTGCCATTCACCAAGTATCTGATTGACGATTGGCGTGGTTCGCGTGCCAACCTCAATTCATCGACCCATATTCGTTTCTAAAAGGAAGACGGTATGAAGTTCGGAATCGTAGTCAACGAAGGGCCGTACCAGCATCAGGCGAGTGATTCTGCTTACCTGTTCGCTAAAGCGGCTATCGCAAAGGGGCATGAGGTGTGGCGTGTGTTCTTCTACCATGATGGTGTGAACAATGCATCCAAGCTGACCGAGCCACCACAGGATGACCGTCACATCGTCAATCGCTGGACCAAGCTGGCTGAAGAGCACAAGGTGGATCTGGTGGTGTGTGTGGCTGCGGCGATGCGTCGTGGTATACGAGAAGAGAATCTGGCGGCGGGCTTCCGTATCTCGGGGCTTGGCCAGTTGGTTGAAGCCGGTACGAAATGTGATCGCCTGATCACGTTCGGCGACTAAGGAGAGACGAGATGAGCGAAGGTGGTGTAAAAAAATTCATGTTCGTCAATCGTAAGGCGCCGTATGGGACGATTTATGCCTTGGAATCCTTAGAGGTGGTGTTGATCACTGCCGCTTTTGATCAGGATGTCTCATTGGTTTTTATTGATGACGGCGTGTATCAATTGAAGAAAGGTCAGCAGACCAAAGGTATCGAGACCAAGAATTTTTCGCCTACCTACCGTGCATTGGAAGGTTATGACATCGAGAAGTTGTATGTCGAGAAGGAATCTTTGGAAGCGCGCGGCCTGAGCGAGGATGATCTGCTGGTGGATGTCACTGTACTGGGGCGTGCTGAGATGGGCGCATTGATGAACGAACAAGACGTGGTCTTGAGTTTCTAAGGGGGCGGCATGTTACATATCATCAATAAATCACCCCTGAGTAACGGTTCATTGGAGAGTTGTTTGCGGATTGCTGCGCCTGGGGATATTTTACTGACTGAAGATGCGGTATATGCTGCGACTGCAGGCAATGCTTTCGAAGGAAAATTGCGCGAGGCGATGGGGCGTTTCAAGGTCTATGTCTTGCAAGCTGACTGGGATGCGAGAGGTCTTGGTGATCGTCGTATCGAGGGCGTGTCGGCAGTCGATTACGGTGGTTTCGTCGATCTGACTATCAGTAACAACAGTTGCCAATCTTGGCTGTAAGTAGCATCAATCTTTGGGAGAACTAGCATTGCAAGTATCGAAGTAGGCGG
>Ga0209015_10107_pt1 | contig 12379 bp, 7 predicted proteins | sample EPASupsiteSAE300_FD_187264 | JGI IMG/M metagenome (GOLD analysis project Ga0209015, IMG submission 187264) | Bioremediated contaminated groundwater from EPA Superfund site, New Mexico - Sample SAE3-00 (SPAdes) (version 2) | ecosystem: Environmental > Aquatic > Deep subsurface > Groundwater >...
TGCTAGCACTGGTTGAGATCGATTATCGAGTGACAGCAAAGACGGTGGTCGAGGGTGAATTGCAACTGTCCGCTGTCGCACCGTTCGAGGGTTTCGTTGACAAAAGTTTCGTGCGCGCGGGAGATGTGGTCAAAAAGGATCAGGTGTTGTGTCGTCTTGATGACCGCGACTTGAAGCTTGAGCAGCAAAAGTGGGGAAGCGAGCGTGAGCAGTATCTGCGTAAGCTGCGCGAAGCGGTGGCCAATCATCAGATGGCTGAGGTGCAGATTCTGTCTGCGCAGGTACAGCAGGCAGAGGCACAACATGCGCTGGTGACGGACCGTTTGAATCATGTTGAGATCAAGGCGCCGTTCGATGGCGTCATCATTTCAGGTGATTTGAGCCAGTTGATCGGCTCCCCCGTTGAGCTGGGGAAACAGCTGTTTGAGATCGCACCGTTGCAGGCTTATCGCGTGATCCTGCAGGTAGATGAAAGTGAGATGAGGCATGTGGCGTTGGGGCAGCAAGGGGAATTGTTGATTTCGGGGATCGTCGGCGAGCCGATTCCTCTGATTGTCAGCAAGATCACTCCAATGGCGACGGCGCGTGACGGGAAGAATTTTTTCAGGGTAGAGGCGGGGCTGGACCAAATACCCGCGCAATTGCGCCCTGGTATGGAGGGGGTGGGGAAGGTCAAAGTGGGGGAACGCCGCCTTTGGTGGATATTTACGCATACGTTTACCGATTGGCTACGATTGACTCTTTGGGACTGGTTGCCTTAGGGCTGAGATATGGGGCGTTCAGTATTCAGTCAATCATGGCATAACGCGGCTAAGCTGCGCCCGCGCTTGCTTTCGCACGCGCATTTTCACCCGCACACTTATCGTGGAAAACGTTGGTTTGTTTTGCAGGATTCAACCAGTGGTCGTTATCACCGTCTTTCGCCGGGGGCTTATGCTTTGGTGAGCCGCATGGATGGTGTGCAGACTGTGCAAGGATTGTGGGATGAGGCTTGCCGCGTCGGCGGGGATGGAATTCCAACACAGGATGAAGTGGTGGAATTGTTGATGCAGTTACATTCGAACGACCTGCTGTACTGCGATGTCACGCCCGACACGGCTGAGTTGTTCGAGCGCTACAGCAAACGCAAGAATCAAAAGTGGAAGCAGTGGGTGATGCAGCCGACCAGTATCAAGATACCTGTGATCGATCCTGATGCGTTTTTAACTGCGTTTGCACATCGCATGGCTTGGATGTTCACGGTGCGCGGGGCATTGATCTGGTTGGCGGTGGTGCTTCCAGCATTGTTGTTGGCTGGGCAGAACTGGAATGAATTAACCCTGAATCTATCCGATCACGTTCTATCCTCCAGCAATCTGATCGTGTTGGCCTTGGTGTTTCCCGTCGTTAAGGCGATCCATGAGTTGGGACATGGTTTTGCCACGAAAGTCTGGGGTGGATCGGTTCACGAAATGGGGCTGATGTTCCTGATATTCGCCCCGATTCCCTATGTGGATGCCTCTGCGGCATCGGCATTCAGGTCGAAACATCGTCGCGCTGTTGTGGGAGCTGCCGGGATGCTAGCCGAGGTGTTTTTGGCTGCGTTAGCGATGTATGTGTGGGTGTTGGTCGAGCCGGGCGTGGTGCGTGCTGTTGCGTTCAACGTGATGCTCATCGCTGGAGTTTCAACTGTTGTCGTCAACGGCAATCCTTTGTTGAAGTATGACGGTTACTACATTTTGTCTGACTTGATCGAGATGCCGAATCTAGGGCAACGAGGTACGAGTTATCTGACCTATCTGTCGGATCGATATTTGTTCGGTGCGAAAGAGTTGCAACCTCCCGATGAGACGCTATCTGAAAAGCGTTGGTTGGTCGGATACACCATCTTGTCTTGGTTCTATCGGGCATTCGTCACAATAACGATCATTCTGTTTGTGGCTGGCGAGTTCTTCATTTTTGGTGTGTTGCTGGCGATCATCGCCGCCTTTGGATTGTTCGTAAAACCAATCTGGAAATCGGCAAAGCACTTGATGGAAAGCTCGACATTGCACCGCTATCGGGCGCGCGCAATCAAGTTGACGCTGGCGTTTTTTGCCGGAGTTGTGTTGTTTGGCGTGTTTGTGCCGCTGCCGTTGCGGACGCAGTCGCAGGGAGTCGTGTGGTTACCCGATAATGCTCTGGTTAGAGCGGGAGTTAACGGTTCGTTCCAGCGTTGGTTGGTTGAGCCGGGAACTCAAGTCAGTAAGGGGACGCCATTGCTGATGATGGATGATCCTCAAGTGGTAAGCGAGTTGGAGGTTGCTCGCGCCAAGGTGGCGGAGTCTGAAGCACGATATAGCGTCGAGCAATTTGCCGATCCTGTGCAGGCTGCGATTCTGTTGCAACAGCTCGATTATGAGAGGAAGGCTTGGGCTCAGGCCAACGAGCGGTATGAGCATCTGGTGGTCTATAGTGAAATTGAGGGGGTGCTGACCGTTCCGAAATCGCAGGATATGACTGGGCAATATTTTAAAAAAGGGGAGTTGCTCGGCTATCTGATGGATAGGAATCAGTTGGTCGCGCGAGTTGCAATCACTCAGGAGAACATTGATTTGGTTCGTACACGGTTCAAGGCGGTGGAGTTGCGTTATACGGATGCAATCGAAAACAGTTATCCAGTTTCAGTGTTGCGCGAAATACCCAGCGCATTGAATGAGCTGCCAACTGCCGCATTGAGTCCAAATGGTGGCGGGAATATTCCTGTTGATCCAAATGATGGGGAAGGATTGAAGACTTTGGATCGTGTGTTTTTTGTCGATCTCAGCTTGCCGGCGAATGAGATTCCGAATGTCTTTGGTAGTCGAGTACACGTAAGGTTCGACCATGTCGGGGAGTCATTGTTCAGTCAGGCTCATCGCAGATTGCGGCAACTATTCTTGAGCAGGTTCCATGTCTAACGTTTCCGCATTGATCAAGGGGCGGGGACTTAAAGTTTCCGACGGGGTGTATCTGGAGCGCGCTCGCGAGCGGGAGCACGTGCTTGAAGAATATTTGCGGGCTTTGGTGGCACGCTTTCCGAAATTGAGATCGCGCGACAAGCGCATGCGAAAGTTTGTTGCAGCCATCAACGCTTTTGAGGCGGATATACATGCTATGGACGACAGAGAGGTGGCGGCAGATTTAAGCGCCACTTGCATCGAAATGCGCAGACATGGACTGGCGGATAAATTGTTGGCACGCGCCTTTGCCGCAGTTCGTGAAGCTTCATTGCGTACGCTGGGCATGCGTCACCATGACGTGCAACTGATCGGAGGTTGGGCGCTGTTGCAGGGAATGATCGCCGAGATGGAAACGGGCGAAGGCAAGACTTTGGTTGCCACTCTGGCGGCGTGTACTGCTGCCGCCGCAGGTGCGAGCGTGCATGTGATCACCGTAAATGATTATCTGGCCGAACGGGATGCCAAGTTAAATATGCCGCTTTATAACTTCTTCAATCTGCGTGTCGGAGTCGTCATGCAAGGTTTATCGCCAGATCAGAGGCGATCTGAGTATGGATGTGATGTGGTCTATGTGTCGAACAAGGAAGTTGTATTTGATTACCTGAAAGACCGCATTGCAGTGGGGGAGGCATTGGCAACTCATTATCAATTGCGGCAACTGTACGAGTCTGGCCAGAAACCCAGTGTGATTCTGCGCGGTTTGCATGTGGCCATCGTGGATGAGGCGGATAGCATCTTGATAGACGAGGCGCGAACACCGTTGATAATCTCTGAAACGGTGGCTGATGAACACGGAGGGGAGCTTTATCACACGGCGCTTGAGCTCGCTAGGCGCTTGAAATTGGGAGAGCATTTCGGCATCTCAGAACACCATGAGGTATGGATCACGACTGAAGGCGAGCACTATATGCGTGAAATAGTTGCCGGGTTATCCGGTGTGTGGACATCGACGTTGTGGCGGAACGAGTTGCTGCAAAAGGCGCTGACTGCAATATGGTGTTACCAGCGAGACCAGCACTACATCGTGAATGACGGAAAGGTCGAGATCGTTGATGAATTTTCAGGCCGCGTGATGCCGGACAGGTCGTGGGAAAGTGGTTTGCATCAGATGATTGAAGCAAAAGAAGGCTGTGAAATTACCGGGCAGCGCAAAACGTTATCGAGAATGACGTACCAGCGATTCCTTGGGCGCTATCTTCTGTTGTGCGGTATGACCGGTACAGCAGCGGAGGTGATGCCAGAGTTGAAGCGTGTTTATGATCTTGAGGTTTTCAGGATTCCTACCCGTTTGCCCAGCACGCGGAAGCGGCTTCCCAATCGGTTTTTGCCCGATTCGGATGATCGTTGGAGGGCTGTGGCAGAGCGTGCCATTGAGCTAAGTAAAAACGGAATGGCCGTGCTGATAGGCACTCGCTCCGTCGAGGCATCAGAGGGGTTAAGTGCGCGTTTGAGCGATCGAGGAATCGCGCATGCTGTTTTGAATGCGCGTAATGATCGGGAGGAGGCTGAAATTGTTGCGCAGGCAGGGCAGGCTGGGCGCATCACTATCGCCACCAACATGGCAGGGCGGGGTACCGATATCAAGCCCGCCGAAGAGGTAATCAATCGCGGCGGTCTGCATGTCATTCTGACCGAATTCCACGAATCGGGCAGAGTCGACCGCCAGTTGTTTGGCCGTTCTGCTCGTCAGGGACAACCCGGTACCGTGCAGGCGATGGTCAGTTTGGATGATGACCTTTTCAAACGTTACGCCCCCCTCCTATTGAATGTCGTTAAACGCGTTTCATATTCACATGAAACTCCACCTGTGTGGCTATTGGATCGGTTGGTGGATTATTCACAGTGGGTGGCAGAAAAACATAATGTGGGAATCAGAATGTCCACGCTCAAACAGGATAGAAAATTGCATTCACTGCTGGCATTCTCGGGAGTGCCAAGTTGATCAAGTTGGCGGGTGCGATGTTTTTGGGTTGTTTCAGTTTGTCTGCGGCGGGAGCAGATCTGATCGACATTTATCAATTGGCATTGCGAAACGATCCCGCGTTTGAGGTGGCTCGATACACGTTAAAGGCTGCGCAGGAGAAGTTTCCACAGGCTGTTGCGGGTTTGCTGCCAACAGTGAGTGCGAGTGGAGCGAATAATTTGACGACTGCAAAGAGTCAGTTTAGTACTTCACAACCTATTGATCGCTACGTTCATGCATGGAATTGGTCATTGCAATTGACCCAACCGCTGATTCGTATGCAGAGCATGTATACCTACGAGGAAGCCAATGTGGCTGTCGAGCAGGCACAGGCGCAATACCGTTTGGCAGAACAGGATTTGATCTTAAGAGTCGCACAGGCCTATTTCGGTGTATTGGCCAGTCGGGAAGGGATTAGAGTCGCAGAAGCTGAGTTGTCAGCAACCTCGGAGCAGTTGGAACTTGCCAAGCTTGGGTTTGAAAAGGGCGTTGCGGCAATTACCGATGTTAGAGAAGGGCAGTCTCGGATCGATTTGGCTCGTTCTCATCTTGTTACAGCTCAAAACGAGTTGGATGCCAAGAGTGCCGAACTCGGAAAAATTGTTGATGATGTCCCCGACCATCTCGCGATGCTTGATGCGTCCTCAACTATTCCGTTGCCGCAGCCCAATGATCAGCAATCGTGGATCAATCAGGCACGTGAAACCAATCCTGCCGTACAAGCTGCTCAGGCTGGGCTTTTGGTTGCGGAAGCCATAGTCGGGAAAGCTAGATCGGAGCATGCACCTACGCTGGATTTGGTTGCATCTTATGGCGAGAACTACTCGTCAGGTAGCACCACGATGCCGACCGATTTCGCATCAAGAGGGCAAACTAAGCAACTTGGTCTGCAATTTACCGTGCCCCTCTTTGCGGGGGGAGGGACTAGTTCACATGTGGCTGAGGCTGTAGCCAATAAGTATAGGGCGGGTGCTGAACTGGAGGTGGCGCGACGTCAGGCAGCAACTGACGCACGTTTGGCATTTGCCGGTGTGGTTAATGGATTGTCGCAAATCAGGGCATTGGAATCTGCGGTCGAATCCGGTCAGAGCATGGTCAGTGAGAGTCACACCGGATACAAATTGGGCATTTATAACAACGTTAAAGTGCTGGATGCCGAGCAGCAGTATTTCACGGTAAAACGAGATCTAGTGAAGGCACGCTATGAGACCTTGTTTCAGGCCTTGAAATTGAAGGCTGCAACTGGCGCATTGAGCGAGGCGGATGTGCTTAATGCAAATACGTTCTTGGTTCGGAAATAATCCCCGAGTAAATATGATTGGAATCATGAGAATTTCCCGAACTTTGTTACGGTGTCTTTTATATGCCTCAGATGTTAAACGGAACGTAGGGCTGCCTTTTCCGCTGGTTGTTTGTTATCTCATGGGATATCTCATCATGGGGTCAATGCATGCCAGCGCAGCCGATGCACCTGATCGCAGATTCGAAGTGAGCGCAGAAGACACACAATTGGCGCAACGTCTTGCCATACGCGACGCTGTCCAATTGCCCTTTGAATATTCTATGAGTGTCGGTGCGCGTCAAGACCATCTCAATTGGAATATCGCGAATGGTAACGTCAATGTCGGTTCCGAAGTGGACTGGACTAAGACCACTATCCAGCAGCTACGTTTAACGGGCAAGTGGAATGTCTTCGATGCTTGGGCCTTGCGTGGGATGTTCTCCACCGGATCCGTGAACTCGGGCACCAACCGCGATTCGGATTACGCGGCGAGTGATCGATCCCAAGAATATTCGCGTTCACAAAGTAAGACGGGCGGGGCAGTGCGTGACCTGAGCCTTGCCTTAGCTCATCAGATCAAGTTCGACTATCTCCAACAAGGAGGCGGCTTGAAGCTCACGCCCTTGCTGGGGCTTTCCGTTCACCAGCAAAGTCTGACTATGTATGAAGGTCAACAGATCGTGCCTGCCAATGGAGCGCTCATCGGCTTGAACAATTCTTACGATGCCGTTTGGCAAGGGCCGTGGATCGGTATGGATGCCGCCTTTGATTTTGGAGGATACCTCTCTCTGATTGGTAGTGTGGAATACCACTGGGTGAGTTTCAGCGCAGAGGCAAATTGGAATCTGCGTACCGATCTTTCTCACCCCGTCAGCTTCAAACATGTAGCGAATGGGAACGGTTTAACGGCATCGCTGGGTGCTGCCTATCAATACAGCAGGCCGCTGAGTCTGCATGTGTTGCTGGAAAGACAGCAATGGCGTACCGCCACAGGCTATGACCAGACTAATTTCTCTTATGGCGGCACGGGCTACTACACACTCAATCCAGTGCAGTGGGAATCGCAAGCGGTGTCCGTGGGGGCAAGCTACCAATTTTAGTTGCGGTATTTTGATCGGATCACATGAGCCTCGAACGAGTGAGGCGTTGGATACAAGGAGTTTTGAAATGAATACATCCCGTTTGAATATATTATCTCGTTGCAGCCTTTCGGTGACATTGCTCTCTGGCCTGCTAGTGGGATGTGGTGGATCGATTCCCACACCCGCATCGAATGCCGCTACGACCACGACCGTGACGCTACAAGGGCAACTCACCGATGCGGTGAGCGGACAAGCTATCGCGGGGGCCAAGATCGAGATCGGTGTGCGCAGCGCCATCACCGATGCTAATGGCCACTACGAACTATCGAACGTCCCTGCTAACAGCGGCAGTACGGTAAGCCGTGATTACCAAGCGACCCTCACGCTGACGGGCGTGACCTCACCGATCAACATGACGAATGCAGCCACCTCGCCCCGTTATCCAGACCGCAAATTCGCCATGCCAGTCACACCCGCCGCAGGTGTCGCAGCGGCCAATCACGATTTTAAAGTGGGCAAGCTATCTGCCACGATCAGCGGTGTGGTGGGAGACAGTGGTTTACTTCCTGTTGCCAGTGCTCTCGTCGAACTACAGGACAACACGGCAGGTATGGTTGGCAGTGTCATCCGTAGTACGACTGCAAATGCAACAACGGGCGCGTATTCCTTTGTCAACGTCGAAGCCGGGGTAGATTACAAATTGGTAGGACGCACAAGTGATGGCGCGAAGCAGGGTAGTGTTACGACCGGAAAATTATCGGACAACCAGACACTTTCATTGCCGTTAAGTGCGCCCGCCGCTTTGTTGTTGAGCAACACAGACAACTATTCGCCTAGGATCATCAGCGTATCGCCTGATAACAACGCAGACATCACACCGGGTGCTGTGAATATAGTGCTGACCTTCAACGAAGCTATCAAGCAGGATGCATACAGTATCCCCAATGCCTCCGTACCGAACAATGTCTATCACGATATCAATGTGTCTTACGGCGGCCAAAAGGCGGCAGGGAACGTTGCTCACACACTGTCATGGAATGCCACCTTTGATGTTCTCACCATCACTCTTCCTGTGACCGGTGTCTCTTCGAAATTCAGCGTAGACCTCTCGCTGCTATCGCCGATCGCCACCACGACAGGGGGCACGACCACCACCACACTTGGCAAGTTGAAAGACAACGCAGGCAATGGATTAGAAAAGAGCCCAGTTCTGACTAATGGCAACCTATTGGCATTCACAACGAACGGTGGCGCGCTTGCTACCGCTCCAGTGATATTGAGTCCCAACGCTGCGGGATTGGACAGCAATGCAAGCAGCGTGACACTGGATTGGTTGCCAGCAACTGGCGCGACCAAGGGATACAACATCTATCGTTCGATCAGAACCAGCATTGCACCTGGCATAGCACAACCTTTTATATTGATCGCCGGCCCAATCGCAGCTTCAACCTATATAGATGCCACACTCAATTTATTGCCAACATCGGATGCGGCCCAAAGCTATGCGTATCGAGTCAACTCGATCAACTCTGATTTGATTGAATCCGCACCGAGCAACGAATTGTTGATTAGCGATGTTGTTGCCCCTACGGTGGTCAGCACGGCAGGCGTTTGTGTCGCCCCTGGCGGAACCAGCATGAGCATCACCTCGCCCGTTACGATCACCACCAATGGACAAGTGAAATTCACCTTCAGCGAAGCACTGGCGGTTGCTGCTGCGGAAACACTAGCCAATTACACCGGCGTGAACATCAGCGCCGTAAAGCTGACGACACCCACGACCGTTGTGTTGGATTTCTCCGCGCCCATCACTTGCGTCAATACCAATATAGTTGTTCTGGGTACAGGGATTGCAGATGTAGCAGGAAATGTTTTGGGAGGAACGGTGGTGCAGAGAACACTGACCTTCGTCCCCTAATTTCCCCCACAATGGCCGAAGACGGGAGGGGATTTCCTCTTCTCGTCTGGTCCTTAACCCGTTCACTTTCTTAAACCTATCAGTTCTGCTAGGTTCGTTCACCACGCCGTTCTGCAATAATCCAAGCGCGAGTTGTTTTAATCGCCAATAAGGGGAGAGCATGTGGAGCCATGTCTGAGTGTAGAACTTATTCTGACGTTGAAAGGCGAAGGTTGATGCAAAAATTTGCAGATGAGTGGGATATGAAACTCATCGGCGAGCCTGGATTCAGTATTCAAGGTATAGACGTGATAGGTTTGGGGGGCTTGCTTGGCTATGTATCCCAAGGCAAGCACCAGACATTCAATTGTTTTGAAGCAATTTCTCGTGATTTCTATGCCATCGATATCGCAATCATTCACGAGATTAGGAGGCCTGAACCATGTGGAAAAGCGGAAAGTTCAGCCGAACATGATAACGCCGTTCAAAATCTAGAAGATTTACGGCTCATCGTGAGATGCATCGCAAAATATTTCAAGTTGGTCAGTGAGCTTGGGTTGCCCCATCCGTCTGAAATGATGTGGCTCCATGACAACCCACAAGAATCGCCTTAATCCACTCGGTTTGAGATGATGGTAGAGGATGATGTGAACTGCTGTCGGTCGCAGCACAAACTGTGCAGACATGCCAGCGACAATTCTGGTTTCTTGCTCGTTGTCACTCAACCGGTTCTTGCAACCGACATCTTCCTTTGCCTACCTAGCAGTATTGCTAGGTAGGCAAAGACGATTCGGCATAGCAGAATCATGCGACGGTATTTCCTAGGTTCGTAGTCCATTACAAGGGGGATGAAATGTCGAATGCCTTGCTGCTGAATTGGTCAAATTTCTGCATCGCTATCTCTAGATTGCCAAGTGGTAAACAACCGCTTTCGCGCAAACAACAACAGGAGATTTTCGGGAAACTGACGGACTGGTACCGGGAGTTTACTGATGTTCCAGCCAAGCAACTTGATGAGGCTGAAAAACAGTTCAATGAATCTTTGAAACGCCATGTCAAGGAAGGGCAACATGTCTTGCGCGGAGCGGTGCTGAGCGGGATAGCGTTTTTGCATGCCTATCTTGAAACGTCGGAAATGGTCAACATGTCGCAGTTCGGCGACGACGAAAAACGCGCCAAGGCATTGACCAAAATGACCAAGAAACTGTCTGCCTTCCATACATCAAAACTGGATAGCCTGGGGTGGCTGATCGATTGGCTGGAGCAGGCCGATCCGCTATTTCCAGCCAATGCCTTCAATAACAAATTGTCTTGTTGCTTTTCTAACGTGGCACACAAGGCTTGCTACGATAACTACAAACGGTGTGCATTCGATTCATCGTTGTCTTGGATACGTACTCCCTCCGCGACGCTTTCCGGCACCGCAAAAAATGACGAATGTTGTCTTGGAGCAACGCTGTCCTCATGTTCAGGTGGCACCCTGTCTTGTGATTGTGTTTCAGGAAATACCGGATGCGACTGCAAGGCGCCGAACCGGTTGTGCGAGAAGAACGAGAAAAGCGTCTCCGTCTCGGCAGCTGGGTTTGGCGGCCTCAATTGCCTCGTGCTTGATGAGGCAGGCGAAGAGCTGGGAGGCTCACCTTCGTGCTTGGTACTAGATCCGGCACGTGAGGGCGGATGTATCTTGGATTATGTCACTTCGCCGTTCGCTGGCCCCTTATGCCAGCTTCTTGATCCGCAGGCGGGGCGTTTTGTAACGGCACGCTCCGGCGGGCTGAATCTGGGGAGACTGATGATGACCAACAAGGACTGCGTGCAAACGGGTTTCTGTCCCCCCAAGGGGGGCGACGTTTGCGATACCTTGTGTTAGGCCATGTTATATCCATCCGCATATAACGTAGTTTTGCCGAACGGCAATGAGGTGTTGCTATTCAACACTCACACCTTGTATTTCGGTCGTCTGGATACCAGCCTTTACAGAGAAGCAGAGGAGCTGGTTGCCGCCTTGCGCAACAATCCCAGCCGGAAACTGCCAGACACTCAGGCCAAGCAAATCGCTTTCGAGTTGAGACAAGGGGGATTCTTCGTCGAGGATCGCGAGGAAGAGGTGACATCAGTCATATCCCGTTTCGACAATCAAAAACAATCACGCCAGCATTTCGGATTGACCATAGCCCCTACCGACGGATGCAATTTTGCATGTCCGTACTGCTACGAACATCTGAATTACGCCAGCATGACAGAGGAAATTCAACGGCATGTCGCGGATTACATCGAACGCAGCCTGGCAGAAAGCGTTTTCACCAGCATGCATGTCACTTGGTATGGTGGCGAGCCGCTGATACCGCAAAGCCTGAATGCCATTGAATACTTGACTGGACGTATCGTTGACGCCTGCGATAGGTACAAAGTCAGCTATTCCGCCAATATGATCAGCAATGGATACCTGCTGACTAGGCAGGTTGCCGAACGTCTGGCTGCTTGGAGGATAGCGCTGGTGCAGATCACGCTTGATGGCCCCGTTGACCAGCATAACAAGACCCGTGTGCTGAAAACAGGTGTGGGAACTTTCGAGCGCATTGTGGATAACATCAAGGCGAATACTGATCTGCTGCGATTTAGTATCCGGATGAATGTTACGCGTGAGAACGCAGATAGCGTTGCTGATCTAAAAAGCTTCCTGCGCGAAGCGGGCATTTTGAATGATGCGGGACGAACATCTTTTTATGTATCTCCAGTGCGCTCGTACACTAGCACATGCCGGACCAGCGAATGCATGAGCAATGCCGAGTTCTATCGGCTTCAGTTGAATCTCCTGAAAAACGGCATCAATGATGACGGTTATTACGTCGTAGAAGATTTCCCGGTATCTAAGCAAAGCGTGTGCACCGCGGTAGGAGAGGACTCATTCGTGATCGGGCCTAGCGGCGATCTATACAAGTGTTGGCTGGATCTCGGACGCAAAGAGCTGTCAGTGGGGCACATAGGCGCTGATTCACACGAGCTAAATACGCAAATGTCAAAATGGCTGGGATTCCACCCGTTCGACGAAAGTGGATGCGGCACCTGCACCATGTTGCCGTTATGCATGGGAGGTTGTCCTGAATTGAATATGCGCAGCATCGGCGAGGACGAGAATCAGGCCTGTTGTAACTGGAAGTATTTCCTCAAGGAACATCTGCTGCATTTGTCAGG
>Ga0209015_10108_pt1 | contig 12330 bp, 15 predicted proteins | sample EPASupsiteSAE300_FD_187264 | JGI IMG/M metagenome (GOLD analysis project Ga0209015, IMG submission 187264) | Bioremediated contaminated groundwater from EPA Superfund site, New Mexico - Sample SAE3-00 (SPAdes) (version 2) | ecosystem: Environmental > Aquatic > Deep subsurface > Groundwater >...
GGTGCCAGCGTAAGCTGCCACAGGAAGCAACATTGCTATCAGCAACAAGCATTGAAGTTTTTGTTGATGGAGTTGCTTGATTTTCATTTCTCAGTTCCTTTGTAAAGTAAAAAAAGTTGTCCTACTTGAAGTATGTTTTTCATTTCCGCATTGCGCCCCTCCCTTCAAATCCATTCAGTTCCGTTAGATCGTTGCTGTCAAAAGGCCGTTGACTACGCCCGGCAGGTAAGCCAAAAACACTGCGAAGCCGATACCTGCGAGGATGGGCATTGGGCTACCTTTTCCGAGGGACATCAGCGCACCGATGACCACAGCGGCGATGGAGATGGCGCGAGCTGCATAGCCGGTTGCGATGCCGAATATCCAGTTATATAGCGCTTGGAACTGAGTTCCCGTGGTGCCAGCGTAAGCTGCCACAGGAAGCAACATTGCTATCAGCAACAAGCATTGAAGTTTTTGTTGATGGAGTTGCTTGATTTTCATTTCTCAGTTCCTTTGTTAAAAATTACTACCTTGCGTTTTTCTTTGAGCGACGTTTCCAACTTGTCATACGGAGCCGTGCGGCAGCATTCCTCTTTCGCGGAGATGGTGATCTGCGCATTCACTCCATGCGATTTAAGCCATGTCTCAACGAACAAAGCGCGCTTGAAGGCCAGCTTGCGATTGAAATTCTTTGTACCGATGTCATCGGTCTTACCGACCAGCTCAATCTGAGTTGTTTCGCGCAGGTCAACACTCTTTACGAATCTTCGAAGCTCTTTTCTGCCTTCCTTGTTTGGCTTACTCATGCCGAAATCGAAGTAAATATCGAATGTCGGAATGGCGATTGCTGGCTCAATTGGTGTGTCAGTGACTTCGACTAAAGGCTGTGGCTGAGGCGCAGGCTGAACCGCTTGTTGCACCATAGGAATCGGCACAGATCGTTTTAGCAACTCATAGACAAGCGTTTCTGCTGGTACTGAGTCATCAAGCTCTTTGGGAGTTGGGACCGGGCAGTTCTCTCGGCAAACTTTGAACTTGCCGTCCAGATAACCGATGTTCGGACGTGCTCTCTCATCAGTTATGTTGTCGAGGTGGCTTCTGCACCCCGTGAACGAAGCACTTGCTGCGACAATAAGCAATGAAATGGATATGCGATGCCCGATCAATTTTGTACCCCTGTTTTTCTGATTGGCGCGCGTAATGCAGCAGCAACTTTGCGTGTGTAGATCGCGGCCTTAATTGGATTGCGTGCGTTATATGCACCGATTGCTTCCCACCTGTAACCCATGCTGGCGATGTTGCTTGCGAGGATCCATGCGCCAATGTGAGTGTTGGTGCATGCGTTCATCAGTTGAGTTTTTGTGATACCGAATTTGGCGAGCTTGGGCAACCAATAGGAATTTATTTGCATGTGACCAATATCGGTTGAACCGTTCTTATTCGTGTTAGTGGCTGAAGGATTCCCGCGAGACTCAACGTGAGAAATTGCTCTCAACAGTTCTTCCGGTACGCCATATCGCGAAGAGGCTTCCTTGAAGCATTTGATGTCACCACCAGATGCAGCTAGTGCGCTGGATGACAGCGCCAGTCCGATCAATATGACTACGTGAGTGGAGCGCATCATTGGGCCACCTCAAATTTCTTTTGGTCGTGAGTCCCACAGTAAGGGCAGCAATCTGTCTTTTTTGTTTGCTTGGTATCGAGCAGGTAGCCTGCTTTGCAATTTTTACAGTAGCCCCAAGAAATCAGTCCTGATTTGACATCCCTGATCGCATACCACGCGGCATTGATGTCGATGGCTGTTGGCCCCTCAGAGAAAAGTCGCGCAGCCTCCCAAGCAACCATAAATGCGTCAACAGGCGATTTGTGTTCTTTCTCTGTGCTCAAATAAACAGATACAACCGTCGCGAGTGCCAAAGGTGATTGACCGCTCTTTATATAGGCGATGGTGTCGCTAGGCATTCTTCCTGGCGGTGTATTGTCTTTTCCGTGACAAGCCTCCCATACCTCTCTCAACATGCGCCAGGACACCCCAGTAATTGAATGGGCAAGCGCAATACGCATCCCATCCCTAATCAGGGATGCGGCATGGGATTGAGCTTTGTGGATGGTGTATTCGTTAAGCATGTGACGCAGTTTGAGAAACGAGCACATTGGTCATATAGGCTTTGCGACGAGAGCCATGCGGCAACTCTTTCACTCGATCAAAGCTGGTTTCATGGAAATTCATGTAAAAGCACGGTGCAACCATGTCTTCGGCAAGCTGGTCGATCTCTTCCAGGGTCATTGCGCGAACCTTGAGTGCCAGCCAGTCAGGAACACTTGCTGACAACAGCGGATGCTTGGTAGTCGCCATTTGCTGTACGAGCAGGAGGTAGCGCCGATTGAGCGTAACGATGTCTTTTTGGAGTGGATTTGTGGAACTCATTTCGCGTGTCCTTCCATCATCTGTTTGCTTAGGAATTCTCTGGTGCGTGCTGGCAGGTGCTTCATCGCCTCTTCAGTGGGGAGTTGCTTGTCCTTCAAAGCGCGATTCATTTCATCGTCATGTTTGGCTTGCTTCTCGCGTGCCGCACGTTGCTGTGCGACGACGATGCCTCTCTCGGGGATGAATGTGCCGTTCAGTGCGCGTTCAGCCATGCCGCGCAGGTAGCCAACGGGGTTGTCGATTGTTCGATGCAGTCTTGCGCCGGTGAGCTCGTCTAGGAGCGCTTGCCAGTGGGATTCATTCACGCGGCTGCTCACCAGTGCAGCTTGGATAGCATCGCGTTCGTCTTGGGGGGTGTTGGTTGGAAAAATTAAATCTGGCACCACCACCGGTTTTGCCTCTGGGGAGGAGGAGTTAGTGGTGGTGGTGTTACCAGATACAAGATACCCGTTACCGCCAGACCCATCCCCTCCCCCATCTCTAGGGGCATGGGATGGGGCATCAGAACCCTTCTGTTGATGGGTTTGTGTATTTCCTGATGGGGCATCAGGTGCGGCATCTAATGGGGCATGCGATGGGGCATCTAATGCCCCATGGATGGGATATGGATACCCCATCGCCACGGTATTGATCCCGACCGCTTCCAAGCTCTTACCGAACTCTATCAGCCACTCAGTTGGAATTGCCGCACACTGTTTTTTTGCATGGGAAATCAGTTTGGAGTTTGGGTTAAGCGCAACTCCGGGCGAATTGTGTTTCCACCAGATCTTCACCCACACCCAGCCGATGTCATTGAACTCCATCAACTCCTTCGCTTTGAGCCGTCTTACAACGACTAGAAGTTGGTCTTTTGTCCAACCCATTTCTGCCGCCGCGATCATCCATACAACCTGATAGCAGCCGATGATGTTCGAGGATGGAGAGGTGAGGAAGTAAAGCAATGTTGCTTTGTCTTCCTGACTTAAGTCGGAAATGTCGGGGTCGCGCCAGAAAAAATCGCTGATGGTTCTCTGCCTCATCGAATATTTTCCGATGGTGAGGCAACCAGAACCCAGTTAGCCGATCTGTTGTAATCTTGATGGTGTTGGACGCTCTTGGACTTTTGAGCGGCCTTGAAGAGGTGAACGCGCAGCAGTGTCGCTGTCTGGGGCACCCATACCCCGCGCAGCAACTCAGGTAACGTGTCAAGGAGACACCTAAAAATACCGTCCCCTGATTTGCGCACGTTCATTTGAATTTTACAACTACTCATGATTTTTCCTTGAGTGGTTGTATTGGAGATACAGATTCTTTTGATTCCACCATGAGTTCTGGCCAAATAACTGCCCAATCATCCGGCCTTAGATCTTTACGAGTTACTTGCCCATTTGTGGCTTTCTCGATTGAGACGCAACGTTCCGTAGAAACTGGACGAGTTTTATTAACCCACTGGGAAATCATTCCAAGGCTTACTCCGACGGCGGCTGCAAGCTCGGTTCTTGGGTTTTTCTCTAGATATTCAGATAAGTTCATGCGGCAATAGTAGCAAAGCTATTTGTCTAGCGCAATAGCTTTGCTATTTGTTGCGATCGCCTTAATGAAACATAGTGTTGGTGATGGATATAAACAAACTAGAGAAGTGGCAAATTGATGATGCTGCTAGGCTGAAGCAGATATTTGAACGCTCAGAATATACTCAAGAAGCATTCGGTATCGAGTTCGACATCGGCAATCAGGCGATGGTTGGGCAATATCTAAATGCAAAACGGCCATTAAATCTAGCGGCAGCGGGTAAATTTGCGTATGGGCTGAAAGTAACAATTGATGAGATAAGCCCTAACCTGGCGGCGCAGATCAGATCTCTAAGTACATTACTAACCCCTGAAGATACAGGCTATAGACCCGTAAGTAAGCGAGCTGAAGCCGCCGCTCGAATTGTTGATGCCATGCCGTCCGCACAGCAAGATAAGGCAATCAAAATCGTTACTGCACTTGCTGAACCAGAAGGCAACGGTGGTGAAGCACCCAAACACGCATCGCAGTAACGTCTCACATATCCAAATCCAGCTTTCTTTCAGCTTTTAACCCAAAGCCGATGCTGTTCCGCGCTTTCTCAAATCATAATTTACTCCGACACACCCAAATAATAGCATTGCTGTTGCTCTTTCTAACTAGCTTTGCTATTCTGTTTTCCACTTTCACATTCAACGTGGCGGCAGATATGGCATCTTCAAGTGATCGAAAACTATCAATGCATGAAGTGCAAACGCAAGGTAAGGCACTCATTAACCGCAAGCGGCTACTCAATATCGTTCCGTTGTCAGAACGAACTATTCTCAATATGGAGAAGCGCGGAGAATTTCCTAAACGATTCGCCATAACATCGCGCGCTGTCGCATGGGACTTGCAGGAAGTTGAAGCATGGATGGACCAGCAAAAGAACGCGGGCCGCCAGTGCGCCATGCCACAACTCAAGGCTGCTTAGTACACTTGTCTACAATGTCCGCCCAGTCTTGCAGCATAGAGCGACGCTGCTCTGCATACTCCGCCTTGTTATAAACAGCTCGCACGCCCTTCTGTTCATGGGCTAAACACTTCTCAATCCAGTCAGTGTTGTAACCGGCTTCATGCAGCATGGTCGAGGCCGTTCTGCGTAGATCATGCGGCCCGCAATGATCTAGCGCCTTGCCATCTATCTTTGCCGCATCACACGCTGCACTCATCGTCCGATTAAGCGTAGCTTTGCTCATCTGACGTTCACTATCATAACGGTTCGGAAGTACATACGGCGAGGTGCCGGCGCACATCTTAAGTGCGGTAAATATGTCGAGTGCTTGTTGTGACAGATAGATGTTGTGAGGCTTAGATGCCTTCATGCGGTGCGCAGGAATTGTCCACAAAGCATTCGTAAAACTTATCTCGCTCCACGTCGCGTCAATCAACTCTGACTTTCGAAGCATTGTTAGCAACAGCAGCTTGATCGCCATCTTAATGCTCGGGAAACACGGCTCCTTCTCCACATACTCAAAAAGCACTTTGAGTTCGTGGGCCGACAACACCCTTTCTCGTGGTTTGAAAGTAGCAATTGAAGTTGGCTTGATTAGGTCTGCCGGGTTGATATATTTGTGCCCCTTATCTGCTGCGTACCTATAAATTGATTGGACAATCTCGCGTGCTTGGATAGCGCTGGCTGGCGCTCCTCGAGCCACCACCTTGTCGCAAAGTGAGCGCAACTCTGTTTCGGTAATCTCCGACATTTTGAGCTTGGCAAAAGGCAACTTGAGATCGCGCTCATACCCAGAACGCTTCATGTCGCGCGTTGATTCAGCCATTACATGTTTCTTCAGCCATATTTCTGCCCATTGGCCAAATGTAACTGCCTCCCCTTCCTTTTGCTTATCACGTGCTTTTGTTCGAGCTGGTGATTGCCCGGCAGCAGCCTTCTTTTTGGCCTCGATCAGCTTTTCCCTTGCTTCCGCCAACGAAATTTGTCCATAACGTCCTAGCGTCAGCGTTTCGTACCTATTGTTAATGAGGTAGTTGTATCGGAAGGAAATCGTTCCGGACGGTAGCACTGCAACGTAGAGCCCATCACGATCAGCGACCTTGTAGAGCTTTTCCTGGGGCTTAAGATTCTTGAGTTTTGTGTCTGTCAGCACTGGATTTATACCCTTTTCGCAAAATGCAATAAATCAACGCCATCTTGTTGTATTTATTTGACTAAAATATTTTCATACCCTTTTTGCACATGTTTTTCACAGAAGGGTATTTGTAAGGTTGTAGGGTATCAGAAAATCAAATACCCCTGTCCATACCCTTAAAAAAAACCTGCTTGGTGCTACTCTTTGTTGCCAGACATTGCCAGACAGAAATAGAAAAAACCCCGTGGTTGCGGGGCTTTCATGGGATGCGTTGCTTTTTGTTGCCTTTGGTTGCCAGATGCTAAATCACTCCCACTCAATGGTTGCAGGTGGTTTTCCTGAGATGTCGTAGACAACGCGGTTGATACCGCGCACTTCATTGATGATGCGGTTGGAGACTTTGCCCAGCAGCTCATAAGGCAGATGTGCCCAATGTGCGGTCATGAAATCGCTGGTCACCACGGCACGTAGCGAAACCACCCATTCGTAGGTGCGTCCATCACCCATCACGCCGACGGACTTGACCGGCAGGAAGACGGTGAAAGCCTGGCTGGTGAGGTCATACCAGCTCTTGCCGCTGGCATCTTTGGTATTGCGTAGCTCTTCGATAAATATGGCATCAGCACGACGTAGCAAGTCGGCGTATTCACGCTTCACTTCGCCGAGGATGCGCACGCCGAGACCGGGGCCTGGGAAGGGATGGCGATACACCATATCGGCGGGCAATCCCAGCGCGACACCCAGTTCTCGCACTTCATCCTTGAATAGCTCACGCAACGGCTCCAACAATTTGAGATGCATGGATTCTGGCAGACCGCCGACGTTGTGATGTGATTTAATGGTGTGCGCTTTTTTGGTCTTGGAACTAGCCGACTCGATCACATCAGGATAGATGGTGCCCTGCGCCAACCATTTCGCACTACTGAGCTTTGCAGATTCCCGCTGGAACACCTCGACGAACTCGCGCCCAATGACTTTACGTTTCTTCTCTGGGTCGCTGACACCTTCGAGGTGCTTCAAGAACTCGCCGCTCGCATCCACGTGGATTACTTTCATCTTCATGTTCTTGCCGAACATCTCCATCACCTGCTCGCCTTCATTCAGACGGAGCAAACCGTTGTCGACGAACACACAGGTGAGTTGATCGCCGATTGCGCGATGCACCAGCGCTGCCGCAACTGAAGAATCCACACCGCCAGAAAGCCCAAGGATGACTTCTTCTTCACCAACTTGTGCCTTGATTTTTGCCACTGCCTCGGCGATGTAGTCAGGCATGTTCCAGTCTTGCCCGCAACCACAGATGTCATGCACGAAACGACCGATGATGGCCTTGCCTTGATAGGTATGGGTGACTTCCGGATGGAACTGCACCGCATAGAATCGGCGAGACTCGTCCGCCATCGCAGCGAACGGGGTCGCTTCATTAGATGCGATGGCCGTAAAGCCAACCGGCAATGCCGTCACCTTGTCACCGTGACTCATCCATACATCGAGCAAGCCGTGACCTTGGGCATTCGTCTTGTCTTGGATGCCATCGAACAGCTTGGAATGACCTTGCGCACGAATTTCTGCATAACCAAACTCACGCACCTTGCCACTCTCGACCTTACCGCCCAGTTGCGCAGCCATCGTCTGCATGCCGTAGCAGATACCGAATACAGGAACGCCCAATTCAAACACCACTTGAGGTGCTTTGGGTGTTTCATCTTCATACACAGAGTTGGGGCCGCCAGACAAGATGATGCCGCTTGGGTCATACGCGCGAATCTCTGCTTCAGTCATGTCCCATGGATGTAGCTCACAATAGACATGTGTCTCACGTACGCGACGTGCGATAAGTTGGGTGTATTGGGAACCGAAGTCGAGAATGAGTATCTTTTTATGGGACATGGGAATGAACAAGGGCGCTTGCGCGCCCCGTTTTGTTAGATTAATCGATGTGATAGTTCGGAGCTTCTTTGGTGATCTGCACGTCATGCACGTGAGATTCACGGATACCCGCAGAGGTGATCTCGACAAATTCCGCTTTAGCATGGATCGTCGGAATATCTTGGCATCCGAGGTAACCCATGCTTGAGCGCAGACCACCTAACAGCTGGTGTACCACGGCCAACGCACTGCCCTTGTAAGGGACGCGCCCTTCCACACCTTCTGGCACCAACTTGTCGTTGTTGCCTTCCGTATCTTGGAAATAACGATCCTTGGAACCTTGCTGCATGGCGCCCAAGCTACCCATACCGCGATAGGACTTGTAAGAGCGACCTTGGTACAGCTCGATCTCGCCTGGCGCTTCTTCTGTGCCTGCGAACAAACCACCCAACATCACCGCATGCGCACCTGCGGCGATGGCTTTGGCGATATCGCCAGAGAAACGTACACCGCCATCCGCGATCAGCGGAACACCTGATCCAGCCAGTTCATCGGCCACTAATTGGATAGCAGTGATCTGTGGTACACCCACGCCTGCAACCATACGAGTCGTGCAGATCGAACCTGGGCCGATACCCACTTTGACACCATCTGCTCCATGATCGACCAGCGCACGCGCCGCAGAACCTGTAGCGATGTTGCCGCCGATGACTTCGACTTGCGGGAAATTTTTCTTGACCCATTGCACGCGGCTCAACACGCCTTGTGAGTGGCCGTGTGCAGTATCGACCACCAACACGTCCACACCTGCCTCGACCAGCAATTCGACACGCTCTTCCGTGCCTTCGCCCACACCAACGGCAGCGCCTGCGCGCAAACGACCTAGGCTGTCTTTACAGGCCAAGGGATGTTCACTTGACTTGAGGATGTCTTTAACCGTGATCAAACCACACAACTCGAATCCATCGTTCACCACCAAAACACGCTCGATACGATGTTTGTGCATCAAGTTACGCGCCTCATCGCGGTTCGCATTTTCCTTGACTGTGATCAAACGCTCACGCGGCGTCATGATGTTGGTGATGGATTGATCTAGGTTGCTTTCAAAACGCAAGTCACGGTTGGTAACTATACCGACCACTTTCTTGCCTTCCACCACAGGCAGTCCGGAAATCTTGTGCTGGCGGGTCAAATTGAGTACATCGCGAACCGTCATGTTCGGCTCGATGGTGATTGGATCTTTAACGACGCCACTCTCGAAGCGCTTCACTTTGGCGACTTGCGCAGCCTGCTCTTTCGCGGTCATGTTCTTGTGAACGATACCGATGCCGCCTTCTTGTGCAAGCGCGATCGCAAGGCGTGACTCGGTCACTGTGTCCATCGCTGCTGACAACAAAGGAATATTCAGATGGATGTTACGAGTGAGCTGCGTGCGCAAGCTGACATCGCGCGGCAGGATGTTGGAATGTGCTGGTAGCAGGAGCACATCGTCGAAAGTGAGGGCTTTTTGAGTGATACGCATGAAATCTTCCTCTACAAAGCGCGCATTATATCAAAACTTTGCGACCTCGCTGGAGCCTACATTGCGGTGCTCTTATTGCTTTTTGCTCATCACATAGATGATGTGTTCAAAGAACACCTCACACCAACTCTGGTCGCTTCCCTGAAGTGTCTGCAACAATTTATTGACTTCACCAACAGGCCAATTCGAGTTGAATCTGACCAGCATATCTTGCGTGTAATGCGACGACATCTCTTGCAGTTTATGCCCTCGCTTGTTGATCTCTGCCAACATTAAGGCCAAGTCCTTATCCGAGTCGATTTCCGCAGTCAGATCGCCGTACATCTTTGGGTTCTTCTTGGTGTACTCGATGAATTGACTCAAGATATAAAAGAATTCGCCTTGATTATCCTGAGTGACCTCATCACCCAGCATGTAGGGAAAAACAGCGAGTTCCAACCAATAGTAGTTCAGCTTAGGATTGCGCCACTTGCTAACACCGACGTAGCCTTTGCGCGCTTGTGCCCTATGAACACAGTCCTCCATGATCAGCTTATCTGATGCGCGATCAGTTAGTTCAGGATCCTTCAATACGATTGGCTTGACCAAAAAGAAATCAGGGAAATCATCAAATAATTTTCCAGAGGTCTGATGAGAACGGTAATACGAGCGAAACAACTTCAGCACCAAATCCTGATTGCTTTCTGCATTCAGGAATTCTTGCTGCGTGTTTGATGGTGACTTCTTGTGCGACATCTCCCCTCCATCTTAATAACCTTCTCACCAATCTTAATATCCTTGGAAGATACGCTGGCGTTATGCGCGAATGATAAATTGACGCGAGCTAAAATAATAGGTAGTTTCTAGCTAAATTTTTAAGGACATCACATGAAAATCATCTTCATCGTCGCTGCACTGGCATTTTTCAGCCTCAGCGCCCAAGCTGGGCTTAATAAGTGGGTCGATGCTCAAGGTAATGTGCATTACTCCGACGCCCCACCTCAAAATGTCAAGACACAGAGAGTTCCCAACGTCGCCGGAACGGGACAAGCTGCGGCTCCTGCCACGTACTCATCCAAGAGCTACGTGGAACGTGAAGCAGAACTAAAGAAATCCAAACAGGAAAAGATGGAAGCTAACGAAAAGAAAACTGCGCAAGAAGCACAAGCCGAAGAGAAGAAGCGCAATTGCACAGCTGCTCAACAAAATTTGCGAATGTTAGAAGAAGGGACGCGCATCGTCACTTACGATGCCAATGGCGAGAAGACCTACCTAGACGATGCCGCCCGCGAACAGCGCCTAAACGACGCACGCAAAGCGGTCAGCAACAACTGCAATTAAGCGACCGTTGCCACTTTACTGCCGCTATCCACACTGAGGCGCAGAGCCTCTTCGATATCCACCGACACCACTTTGGAGACGCCGCGCTCCTGCATGGTCACACCGATCAGTTGTTGTGCCATCTCCATGGTGATCTTGTTATGGCTGATGTAGACGAACTGAGTCTTGTCGGACATCTTCTGGATCAGCTTGCATAGGCGTTCCGTATTGGTATCATCCAAAGGCGCATCGACCTCGTCCAGCACACAGAACGGCGCGGGATTGAGTTGGAACAAGGAGAATACCAAGGCGATAGCGGTCAGCGCCTTCTCCCCACCCGACAATAGATGGATTGAGGCGTTCTTCTTGCCTGGCGGATGCGCCATCACCTGCACGCCACTATCGAGGATCTCATCACCCGTCAGCACCAAACGCGCCTCACCACCACCGAACAATATTGGAAACAGCTCGCCCAAGTGGCGATTCACTTCTTTGTAGGTCGCCATCAACAAGTCGCGGGATTCCTTGTCGATACGGCGGATAGCGTCTTCCAAGGTCTCGATAGCTTCGTTCAAGTCTTTCGCCTGCGCATCCAGATAGGACTTACGTTCTTGCGCGGTCTGCAACTCTTCCAGTGCGGCAAGGTTCACTGCCCCCAAGGCGGATATCTCGTTACTCAAGCGTGTCAGCTCGCTCTGCAAGCCGCCCGCCTTAGCCCCTTCGATCAGAGGAAGCAATGGTCCCTCATCAATACCGACCAATTGTTCCGCCCATTGTTCGTATTGCAGTCTCGCCTCTTGCTCCTTGAGAGTGATCTCATTCACCTTCTCACGCAGCGGATGCAGTTTCTGCTCGCAAGACAGGCGTTCCTGCTCCATAGAATTCAAACTCACCGTTGCATGTTCCAGCACATTGCGCGCTTCGGCCAACGCTTGCTCGTGCACTTGGCGTTGCTGCAAAGCGCCTTGCAACAACTGCTGCGCATCACCGTCACTCAGGTTCGCTTGTTCGCTTTGATTCTGTATCAAAGACTCTTCCAATTGCCCCAAAGTCATGCTGTTGTGCTGCATGTTCTGCTCGATGTCGCTCAACTTATCGACGCAGGTCTTGGCAAAGAAGCGGGCTTCTTGCAGCTCATGCTGAGCATGTTGGGCGCGGTCGCGCACATCACGCAAGGCCAAATCCAGTGAGCTTGCTTGCTGTCTCGCCTGATCGCATTCCAGCAGTTGCACCGACGATCTTTCACGCTGGAGGGCCATCTGCTCAGCCACTTCTTGCAGCTGGCGATGTTCGCTGTTGGCACGTTCAGCCATCTCTTCCAACTCCAGAGATATCTGCGAATCGCGCTCGGCACTGCGTTCATTCGCCTGAGTCAGCTTGAGTATCTGCATCTGGGTCTGGTGCTGGCGTTGTTGTGACTCAGCACCTTCGCTACGCAAAGGCACGATGCGCCCTTCGATATTCAGATAAGCCTCTTCAGATTGGGAAACCTTGAGTCTCCCCTGCTCCACGGTATTTGCTCTTTGGGACGCTTCGACTTGCAACTGCTCGATCTCGCGTTGACGCGCCAAGATGCCATGCACTTGCCCATCTGGCGCATGAAACAACAC
>Ga0209015_10109_pt1 | contig 12246 bp, 10 predicted proteins | sample EPASupsiteSAE300_FD_187264 | JGI IMG/M metagenome (GOLD analysis project Ga0209015, IMG submission 187264) | Bioremediated contaminated groundwater from EPA Superfund site, New Mexico - Sample SAE3-00 (SPAdes) (version 2) | ecosystem: Environmental > Aquatic > Deep subsurface > Groundwater >...
CCACAAAGGCATGGTCTCTTTATCGACAGGCGGGTCGAACAGCACCGACTTCCCGAAACGTTCTACCAGCATGTCCAATATCTCTTGGTCACTGGCGCCCGCTTTCATCTTGTCGCGCATGATCTGGCGCACGTCGTTCGACCAATCAGCGTGCGAGCTGGACACGGCCTCACTCTGGCACACCAAGCAACGGACCTTTTCAGCTAGGTCGATCATGCGTCTTTCCATGACAGGATCATCCGCCATATCTCTCGCCTCACCTGCATAGGCAAAGGTAGGCAGTACCAACAAAAAAGCGATCAATAGTTTCTTCATTTCTTATTCAGCTCCGCAACGAGTGGCAGGATACGGTCACGCAAGTTCTGCGGTGTCACAGCACCGATGATCTTGTCGCGGATGATGCCTTGTTTGTCGATGACGTAAGTCTCGGGCACACCGTACACACCGTAATCGAAACCCACTTTCCCATCGGCATCAATAATGGTCAGCGCATAAGGATCACCCGTTTTGCGCAACACAGCCAAGCCATCTTCACGTTTGTCTTTGTAGTTCAGTCCCAACACAGGAACGATCTTTTTGGCTGACAGATCCATCAAGATGGGATGTTCGTCCTTGCATGCGCCACACCATGAAGCCCATACATTCAACAGCCAGACCTGCCCCTTCATGTCTTCTGTGGTGAACTGCTTCTGCGTGTCATACAACAGTGGCAAGCTGAAGGTAGGTGCAGGCTTATCGATCAAAGGTGATGGGACTTCCCTTGGGTCACGCCCGAGGCCGATATACAAGAACACCGACAATACGACGAACACCACGAATGGCAATATGAAACGCATCATGCTGTTGCCTCCTTAGCTGATTTACCCTTGATACGATAACGACGGTCGGTGATGGCTAAGATACCGCCCAATGCCATCAGGAACGTGCCCGCCCATATCCAATCGACGAAAGGTTTGATGTACACACGCACCGCCCACGCTTCGCTGTCGGGAATAGGCTCACCCAAGGAGACATACAGGTCACGCAATACGCCTGTTTGAATGGCTGCTTCAGTCATCGGCATGCCGGAAGCGTTGTATTGGCGCTTCTCAGGATTCAACTCGGTCACGAACTTGCCTTCCTTGCTCACGCTCACACGCCCTTGCGCGGCGACGTAGTTTGGTCCCTGTACCTCGCTCACGCCATCGAAACGGAACTCATAACCACCCGCCTGCACAGTGTCACCCACATCCATACGCACATCGCGCTCTGTCTCGTAACCTTTCACCATGGTCACACCGATGATGAACACGGCGACACCGAGGTGCGCGAGTTGCATGCCGTAGTAACTACGTGTCGGCGTCTTAAAGCGTTGCATCAAGGTGCCTTCGTTACCCATGCGACGACGCAAATCAAGTGCGCCCGTGATGATGAGCCAAGCAGCCAACAGCAAGCCCAACGCGATCATAGATGTCCACTTACCCAGCACCAGCGGCAACAACAGTGCGATGGTGATGCTTGCACCCAGAGCCCAACGGATGCGCTGCCAGATGTCAGGCAGACTCGCCTGTTTCCAACGAGCGATTGGCCCCAAGCCCATCATCATCACCATCGGGATCATCAGAGGAACGAACACCGCATTGAAGTAAGGTGCGCCAACGGACAACTTGCCGTAACCGAGCGCATCCATGAACAACGGGTACAAGGTACCCAAGAACACGGAGGCTGCTGCCACGGACAGCAAAACGTTGTTAGTGAGCAGCATGGTCTCGCGCGAGACCAACTCAAACTTGCCGCCCAGTCCGATCTTAGGCGCACGCCATGCGAACAGTAGCAGCGATGCGCCGATGACGATGACCAAGAACGACAGAATGAAGACACCACGTTTAGGGTCGGTGGCAAACGCATGCACCGAAGTCAGCACGCCGGAACGGACCAAGAAGGTACCCAACAAAGACAAGGAGAATGCAGAGATAGCCAACAACATCGTCCAACTCTTGAATGCACCGCGCTTCTCTGTCACCGCGAGCGAGTGGATCAATGCTGTGCCAACCAACCAAGGCATGAAAGAAGCGTTCTCGACCGGATCCCAGAACCACCAGCCGCCCCAACCCAGTTCGTAATACGCCCACCAGCTACCCAATGCGATACCAATGGTCATGAACACCCAAGCGACCGTCGTCCACGGACGCGACCAGCGCGCCCAAGTGGAATCCAGTTTGCCGCCTAACAGGGCAGACAAGGCGAAAGCGAAAGCGACGGAGAACCCGACATAGCCCATGTACAACATCGGAGGATGGATCACCAAGCCCGGGTCTTGCAACAAGGGATTCAAATCACGTCCATCCATCGCGGCTGGGAACAAACGATCGAACGGATTGGAGGTGAACAACATGAACAGCAGGAAACCTACGGAGATGAGACCCATCACACCGATCACGCGCGCCACCATCTCTTGCGGCAGATGCTTGCTGAACATTGCAACAGCGACCGTCCACAGGGTCAGAATGAATGCCCACAACAACAGCGAACCTTCATGACCGCCCCATACGGCGGCGACACGATAGGCGATCGGCAATTGCGAATTGGAATGCTGCGCGACATACAACACGGAGAAGTCATTCACGATGAACGAATAGGTCAGACAGGCTATCGCGACACCGACGAAGAAGAACTGGCCGAATGCCAAGGTGCGCGCAGAATCCATCCAAACCGCATTGCTGCGTGCGGCGCCGGCGATGGGAAGCACGCCCTGGACGAGCGCGATGAACAATGCAACGACGAGCGTGAAATTACCGATCTCTGGAATCATTCTGGTGCTTTCAAAAATTATTTTGCGACAGGATATTCTGCGGATGAAGCGCTACCGGATGACGCTTTGGCGGCCTCTGCTTTGTTGATGGCATCAATCGCTTCAGGCGGCATGTAATTCTCATCATGCTTTGCCAAGACCTCTTCCGCACGGAACACACCATCCGCCTCGATCTTGCCTTGTGCGACCACCCCTTTGCCTTCTTTGAACAAATCAGGAAGGATGCCTTTATAGACGACGGGCATCTTCTGCGCGGTATCGGTGATGTTGAAATGGACGGTCAAACCATCGGTCTGACGTTTGACGCTACCCTCCTCGACCAGGCCGCCGATGCGGAAATTGCGGCCTTGCGGTGCTTCTTTATTGAACACCTGCGTCGGCGTGAAATACAGACTCACGTTGTTCTTCAGTGCGAACAGCACCAATCCGACTGCGGCAGCGAACAAGGTCACTCCCAATACGATCCAAGTCAATCTCTTCTGTCTAGGTGTCATCACACTTCTCCACTTTCATTCAACAATCTCAACTGACGCAATGCCAGCGTTCTACGATGCCTCACCATCAAAATCTCAACGACGAATACGAGCAGCGCAACGCCATACGAACCCCACACGTAGAAGCCATAACCGTTCATGGCGAAGAATTCAGACCAGTTCATTTTTTCACCTCTGCTAGTTCCTTCACCCACTGCGTGTTGGATTCACGCTCCAAGATGATGCTACGCACCCGCGCCAAAGCAACGGCGATGACGTACAGCCAACAGGCGACCAATACCGTGAACATGGATTGCTGCATCGCGACATGCATGCTGGTGCCGCTGAATTTGATGGACGAACCTTGATGCAAGGTGTTCCACCACTGCACCGAGTAATAGATGATTGGCACGTTCACCGAACCCACGATAGCCAACAATGCGCTGGCACGGTCTGCACGGCGCGGGTCTTCGATAGACGCTTGCAATGCGATAAAGCCCAAGTACAGGAACAGCAATATCAACTCAGAAGTCAGGCGCGCATCCCATACCCACCAAGCACCCCACATCGGCTTGCCCCACAGAGCCCCCGTCCACAAGGAGATGAATGCGAACAGCGCTCCGGTCGGTGCGAGTGCGGAAGCCATCATGGAAGACAAACGTGTCTTGAAGATCAATCCCAATGCGGCATAGCCAGCCATGATGAGGTAGATGAACATAGAGAGGATGGATGCCGGCACATGGATGAACATGATGCGGTAAGCCTCGCTCTGCACCGCATCGGTCGGTGCAACGAAGAAACCGATGTACAGTCCGACTGCGAACAATATCGCCGCAGGCCAAGCAAAGAAGGGAATGAGTTTTCCAGCCAATCCGTAGAAGGTGGTGGGAGCCGAATATTTAAACCAGTTGATAGCCAATTTGATTACTCCATTGAAATTCTTAAGGCTTGTGCTGCCACAAACGGCGTGAACACCAAGGCAAACAACAAGAATGCACCCAACAAGGACAAGTTGGAGATTGCATCCATGCCGCTATTCACGGCTTCCACCGCTCCCGCGCCAAAGATCAGCACGGGGATACACAAGGGCAACACCAACAGCGAAACCAGTACACCACCGCCACGCAATCCCAAGGTCAGTGCCGCGCCGATCGCACCGATCATGCTCAACACCGGCGTACCCAGCAACAACGCGAACATCAACACCCACAGCGCTTGCGCCGACATATCGAACTGCAAGCCCAGCACCGGAGCGATCAACACCAACGGCAGTCCAGACAACATCCAATGCGCGATGATCTTTCCCAGCACCATCATCGTCAGCGATTGCGGCGCAAGCATCATCTGCTCCAAGGTGCCATCCAGATAGTCCGCCGAGAACATGCGCGGCAAGGACAACATGGAAGCCAGCAACGCTGCGACCCACAACACACCCGCCGCCATCTTGCGCAACATGTCTGGCTCTGGCCCAACCCCAAGCGGGAAAAGACTCACCACCATGACAAAGAACACCAGTGTGGTCAGCACATCCGTACGGCGACGCATCGCCAACAACAGATCGCGCCGTATCACCAAACCCAACAGTCCGAACAATGATAATTTATTCATGACAGCGCCAACTGTCTGGTCTGCACCCCTGCCACTTGCAAGGGTTGATGCGTCGTGAAGATCACCATGCCGCCGTTCGACAGGTGTTCGCCAATAAGTTCCTGCATGAGCCCTACAGCCCCCACATCAAGTGCGGTCAAGGGCTCGTCCAATATCCACAATTTAGAGTCGCCTACGAGTAAACGACTCAAGGCCACACGTCGACGCTGACCTTGCGACAACACGCGCACGGGCAGATGTTCCTTGCGACGCAAGCCCATGCGGCGCAGCACCGCGATCGCATCCTGCTCACTCACACTGAAGCCAGCGAGTCCTGCGCTCATCTGTAGATTCTCGATCGCGCTCAACTCATCCTTGATGGCATTCAAGTGGCCGAGGTAACACATCTGCTCGTGATAGGTATCGTCCCATTCTGCGATGTCCTGCCCACTCCACAGCACCTGCCCCTCCACCGGCTGAACGAAGCCGCACAGGGTACGCAACAAGGTCGTCTTACCACTACCGTTCTCGCCCTGCACTTGCATCAGTTCACCCGCCGCAAGTTCGAAACTCAAACCGCTGAACAAGCGCAAATCACCCCGCTCACAAGCAAGATCGACTATTTCTAATTTGAATGCTTGTTGCATATGGAAAGGTCGTACCTGACACCCAATAAACAGCCTAGGATTATATACGATTGCACCCCGCCGAGGCTCTACCACATCCGCACAAACCCTTAGCGATTAACTGACATAGATTCGCTTTAAATCAGCAAAAAAAACGCCGCTACAAGAGCGGCGTTTTCCATAAGTTGCCAGCACTGCTTACTTCTTCTCAGCCGCCGCAAAGTCCTTCATAGTGATGTCTGCATTTTTCTTGGCATCGGCCAGATAGGCAGCCAACATCTCCTCGCCCGTGATCTGGCGGATTTGCTGCGCGTAACGATTACGCTTCATCTCATCCACGACAGCCACATCCTTGACTGCATCGATACGTGCCAGCACATAACCGCGTTGGGCATCTTCGATGCCAATGTAAGCGGGCAACTTGGACGTGTCCGCTCCGAACAATGCCTTGGCTGTCTCTTGGCTAAAATCGGCGTGTTGTACTCGTGTGAATGTCTGGGCAGCTTGGAAGGAGGCTGCAGTCTTTTCACCCTTCCGCAATTGATCCAGCAACTTCTTACCTTGTTCGACAAGCGCCTGTTTGGCCTGGTGCTGCTGCAACTTGCTACGAATGAAACCCGACACCTCAGCTAATGGGCGCACTGTCGCGGCCTGATATTCAGCCACGCGCGCTGCCATCAACGTGTTAGGTGCGATCTCGATAGCGGCTGTGTTGCGTTTATTCTTCAACACATCATCAGAGAACACTGCTTGCACGACCTTCTCGTTCCAAGCCGCTGAAGACTGCTTGTCCTTGCTCAGCCATACACCGCTTTGCACAGGCGCTTTCACCAACTCGGCGGCAGGCTTGAGGCTGTCGCTTTGCTCGTACAGGGTGTTGCTGAACTTCTCTGCCAACTCAGCAAACTTATCGCTCGATTGTTGGAACTTCACACGCTGCGAGATCATGGCTTTGACCTCACTTAATGGTTGCACCTTAGGTGCTTTGATGGCGACCAACTTAATGATGTGGTAGCCGAAATCAGACTGAACCAGCTCACTGACCTCGCCCACTTTCAAAGAAAATACCGACTCCTCAAACGGCTTGACCATCGCACCACGACCGAACATACCCAGATCGCCACCATTGACCGCTGAGCCAGGATCTTGCGAATGTTGCTTCGCCAGTTCTGCGAATTTCGACGGGGATTGCTTGACCTGCTTGAGGACTTGCTCGGCTTTGTTTTTGGCTTCCGTCTTCTCTGCATCACTAGCCTGTTTAGACAAAGTGATGAGGATATGAGCAGCCTGACGTTGCTCCTGAGTACCGAACTCACTTAGATGCTCTTCGTAATAGGCCTTGATGTCGCTGTCTTTAGCGACGGCCTGCTCCATCAACGCGTCGATGGATAATGTCACGAATTCGATCTTGGCGCGCTCTGGGATCTGGAAATCCTGCGGATTCTTCTCGAAGTAATCTTTGACTGCCGCATCGCCTACTTGAGCTTGCTTGACGAATGCCGCGAGATCCAGCTTGGCAATAGACACAACGCGCTGCTGTTCATTCAGACGGATCAGATTGGTAGCGACCGCATCAGCAGCATAGCCGTTCTGTGTGAACGCATCGGTCAACTGGCGCGTCGTCAGATCTTGGCGCACGCGATATTCGAACATAGCAGGTGTCATACCCTGCGCACGAAGGGCGGTTTCATATTGTTGTTTGTCGAACTTGCCGTCTTTTTGGAATGCGCCCACAGTCGCAATGATCTGCGCCATTTGCTCATCGCTGACGACCAGACCAGCCTCGCGCGCGCCCGACAACATCAGCCGCTGCGTGACCAAACCTTCAAGAACGGAATGCTTGATCTCCGGCTTGTCGAATATCGCAGGGTCAAAATTCGGGCCCGCCATTTCGCGGATACGCTGGCGCTGTTGATCCATTGCATTCTCGAACTCCTGCTGACCGATCTTCTCTCCATTCACCTTCGCCAGAGAAACGGTCTCACCTGAATTTTGATAGGAGTCAACACCCCATAGCGCGAATGGCAATACGATGAGCGCCAGTACGATTTGAACTAGACGCTTTCTTTCATGTACGAAATCAAACATAGCAAGCCACCTAAAAATATTCGCCACGAACGGGCGATACATATGAAAAAAGGCGAACTCTCGTTCGCCTTTTTCGCCTTCAAATTGGCGGAGTGGACGGGACTCGAACCCGCGACCCCCGGCGTGACAGGCCGGTATTCTAACCAACTGAACTACCACTCCAATACATCTGCTACAAAAACTGGTGGGTGCTAACGGGATCGAACCGCTGACAATCGCCTTGTAAGGGCGGTGCTCTACCAGCTGAGCTAAGCACCCGCGAGAGCGCGGCATTATATAGATACTTCCCTTTTTTGCAATGCCCAGTCTCAAATATTTTCCGAGTGCGCAGAAATCACGCTACACACTCACAGAAAATCAATGCTTGATGGCAGCTACCGTTCCCGCTTCAGCGACGGGTGTTGGCACGACCGCAGGTGTGACCACCTCAGGCAAAGGTTCTGGCTTGCGCTCCAATGCCAACTCCAACACCTGTTCGATCCACTTAACGGGATGGATATCGAGTTTGTTCTTGACGTTATCGGGTATCTCGACCAAGTCCTTGACGTTCTCTTCAGGGATCAGCACCAACTTGATGCCGCCACGTTGAGCCGCCAGCAACTTCTCTTTCAGACCACCGATTGGCAACACCTCGCCACGCAGCGTAATCTCGCCCGTCATCGCCACATCGGCGCGCACAGGTATGCCGGTCAGGGCAGACACCATCGCAGTACAGATACCCGCTCCTGCGCTCGGACCATCTTTAGGGGTGGCACCTTCTGGCAAGTGAATGTGCAGATCACATTTCTCGTAGAAGTTCTCTGCGATACCCAATGAACGAGCGCGACTGCGAACCACACTCAAAGCAGCCTGAATAGACTCCTGCATCACTTCGCCCAACTTACCCGTGGTCGTGGTCTTTCCTTTACCCGGCAATACCGCTGTTTCGATGGTGAGCAACTCACCTCCCACTTCAGTCCAAGCCAAGCCTGTGACTTGTCCGACTTGGTTGTTCTTCTCTGCGATGCCATAGCTGTAGCGACGCACACCGAGATATTTGTCCAAGTTGCGTGCATTGATCACGACCTTGGTGTCGCGACCTTTCAGCAACAAAGATTTCACCACCTTGCGGCATATCTTGGACAACTCACGCTCCAAGCTTCGCACCCCCGCCTCGCGCGTGTAATAACGCAAGATGTCGCGGATGGCGCTTTCCGATACGCTGATCTCTTCCGCTTTCAAGCCGTTGTTCTTGATCGACTTGGGAAGCAGATAACGCGTGGCGATATTCACCTTCTCGTCTTCGGTGTAGCTAGAGACGAAGATGACTTCCATGCGATCCAGCAAGGGCGCTGGGATGTTCATGCTGTTAGACGTCGCCACAAACATCACATCCGACAGGTCGTATTCGACCTCAACATAGTGATCGACAAAGGTGTTGTTCTGTTCCGGGTCAAGTACTTCCAACAATGCAGACGAGGGATCACCACGGAAGTCTTGCCCCATCTTGTCCACTTCGTCCAATAAGAACAAGGGGTTCTTCACGCCGATCTTGCTCATGTTCTGCAAGATCTTTCCCGGCATGGAACCAATATAGGTACGACGGTGACCGCGAATCTCAGATTCGTCCCGCACACCGCCCAACGACATACGCACGAACTTGCGATTGGTGGCGCGTGCGATAGATTGCCCGAGCGAGGTCTTGCCTACCCCAGGAGGTCCGACCAAGCACAGAATTGGAGCTTTCATCTTTTCAACTCGCTGCTGCACGGCCAGATACTCAACGATGCGTTCTTTGACTTTGTCCAGACCGTAGTGGTCCGCTTCCAAAACCTCTTCTGCATGTTGTAGATGAGTATCAATCTTGGTCTTCTTCTTCCAAGGCAGACCTACGAGTATGTCGATGTAGTTGCGTACCACGGTCGCCTCAGCCGACATAGGTGACATCAGACGCAGCTTTTTGAGTTCTGCTTCAGCCTTGGCACGTGCGTCCTTGGGCATGTGCGCCGCCTTGATCTTCTTCTCGATCTCTTCGATGTCCGCACCGTCTTCGCCCTCGCCCAATTCTTTCTGGATGGCTTTGACTTGTTCGTTCAGATAGTACTCGCGCTGACTCTTCTCCATCTGACGTTTCACACGTCCGCGAATACGCTTCTCAACCTGCATGATGTCCAACTCAGCCTCGAGCAAGCCGAGCAGATGTTCGAGGCGTAGTCGGACGTCGAAGATCTCCAGCACTTCTTGTTTCTGTTCCAACTTGAGCGGCAAATGCGCAGCGATGGTGTCTGCTAGACGGCCCGCATCATCAATACCTGCCAACGAGGTCAGTATCTCGGGGGGTATCTTCTTGTTAAGTTTGACATACTGATCGAACTGATTGATGAGCGCACGGCGCATCGCTTCAGCCTCATTGCCGATGTTCTCGTCCGCCGGCACGGGCAAAATCTCTGCATCCAGGTGCGACTTATCATCGAATATTTTAAGCACCTTGGCGCGTTGCGTCCCCTCCACCAACACCTTAACAGTGCCGTCGGGCAGCTTGAGCATCTGCAGGATATTGGCGATGCTACCGATGCGATAAATATCATCGGTTGCGGGTTCGTCTTTGGCGGCAGATTTTTGGGCGACCAGTACGATGCTCTTGCCCGCTTCCATCGCAGCTTCGAGCGCTTTGATGGATTTGGCACGCCCCACAAATAATGGGATGACCATGTGCGGGAACACCACCACGTCGCGCAAAGGCAACAAGGGGTACAAATCCACGTTGGTAGGGATGGGATCGAATTCAGACATGGCGGTTACTCTCAGTTAGGTTAAGAGCGAGATGGGGACACAAATCAAGAGTTCAAGTCCCCGTTACTCTTGGCATTAAGCGACCTTGGGTTCATCCGCGTAAATCACGATGGGTTTGATATCACCCGCACCGTTCTCGTCCAGCACGACTTTGCTCACATTCGACTCGGAAGGCAGATCGAACATAGTGTCCAACAAGGCTTGCTCCAATATCGAACGCAAACCACGCGCACCTGTCTTGCGGGCTAGCGCCTTTTTCGCGATGGCATTCAACACACCTTCACGGAACTCAAGCTCAACACCTTCCAGCGAGAACAGCTTCTGATATTGCTTGGTCAATGCATTCTTAGGCTCGGACAATATCTGTATCAGCGCTGCCTCATCCAGTCCTTCCAAGGTCGCCACCACAGGTAAACGACCTACGAACTCAGGAATCAGACCGAACTTGATCAGATCTTCTGGCTCCACACCGTGCAACACCGTACCAATGTCCTTGTCGTCCTTGCGCTTGGCCAAGTTGGCCGAAAAGCCGATACCGACTTTCTCTGAGCGATTCAGGATGACCTTCTCTAAACCGTCGAACGCACCACCGCAGATGAACAGGATATTCGTCGTATCCACCTGCAGAAATTCCGTGTTCGGATGTTTGCGGCCACCTTGAGGTGGGATAGAAGCCTTCGTTCCTTCGATGAGTTTGAGCAATGCTTGCTGCACCCCTTCACCCGACACATCACGCGTGATGGAGGGGTTGTCCGACTTACGCGAGATCTTGTCGATCTCGTCGATGTAGACGATACCGCGTTGCGCTTTCTCTACATCGTATTCGCATGCCTGCAATAGTTTCTGGATGATGTTTTCGACATCCTCACCCACGTAACCCGCTTCAGTCAGTGTGGTCGCATCTGCCATCACGAACGGCACATTCAGCAATCTTGCCAACGTCTGTGCCAGCAATGTCTTACCGGAACCAGTAGGGCCTACTAATAGGATATTGCTCTTGGCTAATTCGACGCCATCATCGTTCTTATATTTCAGACGCTTGTAGTGGTTATACACCGCCACCGAAAGTATCTTCTTAGCCTGACGCTGACCAATCACATACTCATCCAAACGCTCGCATATCTCATGCGGCACAGGCAAATCGTTCTTGTCCGACTTCTCGGTACCAACAGTACTCTGCGCTTCTTCTTTGATGATGTCGTTACACAAGGCGATACACTCGTCACACACAAACACCGACGGCCCTGCGATCAGTTTGCGCACTTCGTGTTGGCTCTTGCCACAGAACGAGCAATACAACAGCTTGTCACCCTTGTTTTTATCCGTTGTCATCATCACCTCCGCCTTAATCAATAGGCAGCTTTAATATTAAGCCCGCTTATCCAATACCTGGTCGATCAAGCCATACTCCAACGCCGCCTGCGCTGGCAGGAAGTTGTCGCGCTCACTATCGCGTGCGATCTCTTCTACCGTACGCCCCGTGTGGTGTGCCATCAATTTGTACAATTGCTCACGCAAACTCAAGATGTATTTGGCATGTATCTCGATATCCGTCGCCTGACCTTGGAAACCACCGAGTGGCTGATGGATCATCACGGTCGAGTTAGGCAAAGCGAAACGTTTGCCCTTGGCACCAGCTTGCAACAGGAACGCCCCCATGGATGCCGCCATGCCGATACACAAGGTCGATACCTGCGGTTTAATGAACTGCATGGTGTCGTAGATCGCCATACCCGCCGAGATAGAACCGCCTGGCGAGTTGATGTACAGATGGATGTCCTTCTCTGGATTTTCCGACTCCAAGAACAACAACTGCGCCACCACCAGATTTGCCACGTGATCATTGATCGGGCCAACCAAGAAGATGACACGCTCTTTCAGCAGGCGCGAAAAGATGTCGTAGGCACGT
>Ga0209015_10110_pt1 | contig 12186 bp, 11 predicted proteins | sample EPASupsiteSAE300_FD_187264 | JGI IMG/M metagenome (GOLD analysis project Ga0209015, IMG submission 187264) | Bioremediated contaminated groundwater from EPA Superfund site, New Mexico - Sample SAE3-00 (SPAdes) (version 2) | ecosystem: Environmental > Aquatic > Deep subsurface > Groundwater >...
ACCGCAACCCGAAAAAATACCGGGCATTCTTGAAATATTTTCCGTAGATCAAAATTCTGACGGCGTGAACGGCTAAACACTCGGTGAGTTTTTCAACACAATCGACCCGTTGCAGTCAGTCGCGATTTTAAAAAGCAGACCTTCAACGTAAGATTGAGGGGCTGCCCCGCTCCTGGGCAGTCCCTCTCGAACGACAGGTTGGCGGCAGATAAACGCTATTCGTTACCGGACGGCTGTCATTTGTCGTTCATCGAGCCTTGCATTCGTTGTGTTGAGTTTTATGGTCTCGTTCATATTGCGTGCGGATTCTGGTGCAATGCCTGGCTCACGATTTCGCGCGTCAGATGAGGGGCGAACAGCTCGATGAAGTGGTAGCCGAAGCCGCGCAGGTATTGGTTCTTGCGGATGGCGATGCGCGTCGTGCTGGCTTCGAACAGGTGGCCGGCATCGATCATCTTCAGGTGTTTGTCGCGCTCTGGCACAAAGGCCATCTGCGCCACGATGCCGACCCCCATACCCAGTTCTACATAAGTCTTGATGACATCGGCGTCGATGGCGGTGAGGGCGATGTTGGGCTCTATCCCTGCCTCGTTGAAAGCTTGATTGATCTTGTTGCGCCCCGTAAAAGCGAAGTCGTAAGTGATGATGGGGTATTGTGCCAACTTCTTCAGCGTGAGTTTCTTCTCCAGCAGTAGCGGATGTTTGGGCGGAACGACCACGCAGTGATGCCACTCGTAGCAGGGTAAGGTCACCAACTCGTCATAGAGCGCCAAGCTCTCGGTGGCGATACCAATATCCGCTTCACCGCTTAAAACCTGTTCCGCGATCTGCGTCGGGTTGCCCTGATGCAAGCCTAGTTTCACATCCGGATATTGCTGGATGAATCGTTTCACCACTGGCGGCAGGGCATAGCGTGCCTGCGTGTGAGTGGTAGCGATGGTCAATTCCCCGTTCTGTTGGTCTTTGAACTCCCGGCCGACCTGCTTCAGGTTGGATGCTTCCAACAACATGCGCGCCGCCACTTCGGCGATCACTTTACCCGGATCGGTCAATCCCACGAAGCGTTTGCCATTGCGAATGAAGATGTCCACGCCGAGTTCCTCCTCCAGCAATTTGATCTGTTTGCTGATGCCGGGTTGGGATGTGTACAGCGTGGCGGCGGCGGCAGAGATGCTCAAGTCGTTCTTCACGATCTCGTTCAAGTAGCGCAATTGTTGCAAGTTCATGATGGCCTCCTTAATAACGTATGGTTATAACATCCTAACATATGACCATTTAATAAAGATAAGACTATCCCCTACCATGCGCTCCCATCTGAGGAGAGCAATATGGATTGGCTGTACACCGTTTCGGGATTTCTGGTTGGTTTGATCGTTGGCGTGACAGGCGTCGGCGGCGGCTCGTTGATGACGCCGTTGTTGGTGTTGTTCTTCGGCGTATCTCCCGCAACCGCAGTGGGCACCGACCTGCTGTATGCCTCCATCACCAAGTCGATGGGCGGATGGGTGCATGCGACCAAGGGTTCAGTCGATTGGAAAGTTGTGAAGTTGTTAGCGCTAGGAAGTATCCCTGCAGCCATCCTCACCATCGCGCTACTCAAAGTGTTGGCGCTGGAAGAAAAGACGCTGCGTAGCTTGGTGACCAGTGTGTTGAGCGTTGCACTGTTGGCGACGGCGACGGCATTGTTATTGAAAGATTGGATCAAAAAGATCGCTAGTCGCGATGACGGCACGGTGTACGAGATTCATCATCGTTATTTACCCGCAGCCACAGTGATAACAGGCGTTGTAGTCGGTGCGCTCGTGACGGTCTCATCCATTGGCGCAGGTGTGTTGGGCACGGTGGCCATCCTGTTCTTATATCCACGCCTACCTGCCGTGAAGGTGGTGGGGACGGACATCGTGCATGCGGTACCCCTGACAGCGGTCGCTGGTATGGGGCACATGGCGCTGGGTACGGTGGATTTCGTATTGCTGGGTAGCTTGTTGTTGGGATCGCTGCCGGGTATCTACATCGGCAGTCATCTGAGCGCGAAAGTGCCAGAGAAGGTGTTGCGTCCATTGTTGGCGACGATGCTGCTCATCATCGGAACGAAGATGGTTTTTTATTGATGAGGTGAAGTATGAGTGCGAATAAAGAAAACAAACCCAAGTCTGTGAGCTGGTTCAACGCCTGCGGTGGACGTGTCGGTGTGGTGGTCGGTCAAGAGGGTGAGCACGCCTACATCGGCGCGGCCTTGCGTCACGATGAAGATTCGGACGTGGCGCACATCCTGGCTTATGGCGCGAAGTTCCCATTGGACGCGGCGCTGCTATTGCCCGTGTCCAAGTATTACTGAAGCGAAGGAAGATCAATGTACCGCTACGATAGATTCGATCATCAACTGGTTGCCGAGCGCGTCGCGCAGTTTCGCGACCAAGTGCGCCGCCGCCTGTCCGGTGAGTTGACGGAAGACGAGTTCCGCGTACTGCGTCTGCAGAACGGTGTGTACATGCAAGTTCATGCCTACATGATGCGCATCGCAGCGCCCTATGGCTTGGTGAGTGCAGCTCAGATGCGCATGTTCGCGCACATCGCGCGCAAGTATGACCGAGGCTACGGTCACTTCACCACGCGCCAGAACATCCAGTTCAACTGGCTCAAGTTGCAGGACACGCCGGATATCCTGGCTGATCTGGCGACCGTGGAGGCGCATGCCATCCAGACTTCAGGCAGTTGCATCCGCAGTATCACCAGCGACGAGTTCGCCGGTGTGGCGCGTGATGAGGTCGTCGATCCACGCCCATTCGCCGAGATATTGCGCCAGTGGAGCACCTTCCATCCTGAGTTCGCTTTCCTGCCGCGCAAGTTCAAGGTGTCGGTCACCGGCGCGACCGAGGATAGGGCCGCGATCGAAGTGAACGATATCGGACTGCAAGTGTTGAAGGACGAGCAGGGCGAAGTCGGCTTCCGCGTGCTGGTCGGTGGTGGTCTGGGGCGCACACCTGTCATCGGCACCGAGATCGAAGCGTTCGTGCCGTGGCAACACCTGCTCACCTACATCGAATCCATCGTGCGTGTGTATAACGAATTCGGTCGCCGCGACAACTTGTACAAGTCACGCATCAAGATCTTGGTGAAAGCCATCGGCATCGACGAGTTCCGTCGTCGCGTGAACGAAGAATGGGCACTCAACAAGGATGGTTCTAGCACGCTCACACAGGCGGAGTTGGATCGTGTCACTTCGCATTTCACTGCACCGCACTATGCGGATCTGCGAGAGGGTGATGCCGAAGTGACGGCCTTGAGAAATGAGAACAAGGCGTTCGCCAACTGGTTCAAGCGCAACGTCAAAGCCCACAAGGTCAGCGGGTATGCGGCTGTGGAGCTATCGCTGAAGCGCACGGGTGTAGCCCCCGGCGATGCCACGGCGGAACAAATGGATGCAGCAGCTGATCTGGCTGATCGTTACAGCTTCGGCGAATTGCGCATCTCGCACATGCAGAATCTGGTACTCGCTGATGTGCGGCAATCTGATCTGATCGAACTGTGGGAAGAAACCAAGGTGCATGGATTCGCCACACCCAACATCGGCTTGTTGACAGACATCATCTGCTGCCCCGGTGGTGACTTCTGCACATTGGCCAATGCGCGCTCCATCACGCTGGCCAAGGCGGTGGACGAACGTTTTGATGACATTGATTACTTGCAGGACATCGGCGAGATCGACTTGAACATCTCGGGTTGCGTGAACGCCTGTGCCCATCATCACGTCGGACACATCGGCATCTTGGGCGTGGATAAGTCGGGCGAGGAATGGTACCAGGTCTCACTTGGCGGCTCCAAAGGTAGTCCAGCTTCGATCGGCAAGATCATCGGACGCTCATTTCATTTTGCGCAGATACCCGAAGTGGTCGCGCGGCTGTTGCAGTTGTATGTGCGCGAGCGTTTCGCCGATGAACGGTTCATCGACACCGTGCGCCGAGTGGGGCTAGAGCCATTCGTGGACTATGTGTACGCGACACCCGTGCCGGAAGAGCAGAGTTTGCTATTGCCAGATTACGACTTGATTCAACACGGAACTCCTTATGACGTTCCCTACTATTCGCCGAGGTTCTGATGCTGATCAAAGAAAACAACATCGTTACGGATGAATGGACTGTGTTGCGTTTGCATGGTGGCGAAGCCGCTGATCGCATCGCTGTCCCCGCAGGCAAAGTCATCGTGCCTTTGCCAGTGTGGAATTGCCAGTACGAGGCATTGCAGGGACGCACCGAACTGGGATTGTGGCTGGCGGGTTTTGACCGTGCCGAAGATATTACCGATGCAGTGCATCGCTTTCCGGTGATCGCAATCGATTTTCATAAATATAACGATGGTCGTGGTTACACATTGGCGTATCGCCTGCGCAAACAAATGGGCTATCGCGGTGAGTTGCGTGCGATGGGTGATGTGTTGCACGACCAGTTGTTCTATTTGAAACGCGTGGGGTTCGATGCGTTTGCAGTGCGTGAAGATAAGGATGCGCATGCGGCACTAGCGGGCTTTAACGATTTTTCACTGACTTACCAAGCAGCGGTCGATATCGATGCACCACTATTCAAACGCGTCACACGAGGAGTCGCAGCATGAGTGATCTACAACACAAGATTGACCAGACAGTTGCCGTACTGGCGCAGGCGGTAGGCGAATTCTCCTTGGTGGCCTTCGCCAACAGTTTGGGCGCAGAAGATATGGTGCTGACCGATCTCATCGCAAGGCATCAGCCCGACATCGCTATGTTCAGTCTGGATACCGGGCGTTTGCCGAAGGAAACCTATGACCTGATACAGGAAGTGAGCCAGCAATACAGCATCCCGCTACATGTCTATTTCCCGGACAGCAAATTGGTCGAGGAATATGTCACGCAACATGGCATCAACGGCTTCTACGATAGCGTGGACAACCGCAAGGGCTGCTGCTTCGTGCGCAAGGTGGAACCGTTGCGTCGTGCGTTGAAAGGAAAAGATGCATGGATCACCGGTATGCGCCGCGACCAAGCGGTGACGCGCGGCACGCTGGAGGTCTCATCCTTCGATGCGGACAATGGCTTGCAGAAATTCAACCCCTTGTTGGATTGGTCGAACAAAGACGTATGGGCCTACATCCGCCAATACGACGTGCCTTACAACAAACTGCACGACGAGTTCTATCCCAGCTTGGGTTGCGCACCTTGCACCCGCGCCATCACGCCGGGCGAGGACATCCGTGCTGGGCGTTGGTGGTGGGAAGACCCGGCACATAAAGAATGCGGACTGCACGTCAATCGTAACAAACATGACGATAGATTAGTGCTGACCGAAGGGGCTGCTATTTAGGGGTTGGCTGAATTTGTAGGTCGGGTTTCAACCCGACAGCGCTTGAAGATTGCTGAACGATTTGTCGGGTTGAAACCCGACCTACAAAATTCTGCATAAAAGGAATTCAACATGAAACTGGTAGATCACAACATGAGTAAACACACATTCACCCATCTGGACGCACTCGAAAGCGAATCCATCCACATCATGCGCGAGGTCGCGGCCGAGTGCAAAAATCCGGCGCTGCTGTTCTCGGGCGGCAAAGACTCCATCGTGATGTTGCGCTTGGCTGAGAAGGCGTTCCGTCCAGCCAAGTTCCCGTTCCCGCTGGTGCACATCGACACTGAGCACAACTTCCCCGAAGTCATCGCCTGCCGCGACAAGTTGGCGGCGGATTTGGGCGAGCGACTCATCGTGCGTTCGTTGGAAGATTCGATCGCGCGCGGCACCATCGTCATCAAAGACGAGAGCAAGCCACGCAATCCCTTCCAGTCGGTGACGCTGCTGGAAACCATTGCTGAATTCGGCTTCGACGCCTGCATGGGCGGTGCGCGCCGTGATGAAGAGAAGGCGCGTGCCAAGGAGCGTATCTTCTCCTTCCGTGACGAGTTCGGTCAGTGGGACCCAAAGAACCAGCGTCCGGAGTTGTGGGACACCTACAACACCCGCGTCAATGCCGGCGAGAACATTCGCGTGTTCCCCATCAGCAACTGGACCGAGATGGATATCTGGGAATATATCGGGCGTGAGAAGTTGTTCATCCCGAGCATCTACTTCGCGCATGAACGAGAAGTTGTGCGTCGCGGCGGCATGTTGGTGCCGATTTCGGATTTGGTGCAACCCAAACCGGGTGAGAAGGTAGAAGTGGTCACCGTGCGTTTCCGCACCGTGGGCGATGTGACTTGTACCGCGCCTGTCGAGTCCAACGCTCGCACCGTGGACGAGATCATCGAAGAGACTGCAACGACACGAATCACCGAACGCGGCGCGACCCGTATGGACGATCAAACATCAGACGCATCCATGGAGTTGCGTAAGAAAGAAGGGTATTTCTAATCATGAACAATACGACACAACTACTTCGTTTCATCACCGCAGGCTCTGTCGATGACGGTAAGAGCACGCTCATAGGGCGTCTGCTGCACGACTCGAAATCCATTTTCGAGGATCAGTTCTCTGCCATCTCGAAAACCAGCGAAAAGCGCGGCATGGCGGCGGTCGATCTGTCCTTGCTCACCGACGGTCTGCAAGCCGAGCGCGAGCAGGGCATCACCATCGACGTGGCTTATCGTTATTTTGCTACGCCCAAGCGCAAGTTCATCATCGGTGACACGCCGGGCCATGAGCAATACACCCGTAACATGGTGACTGCCGCATCGACTGCGAATCTCGTCGTCATCCTCATCGATGCGCGCAAAGGTGTGTTGACGCAGACGCGTCGCCACACTTATCTGGCCAGTCTGGTCGGCGTGCCGCATATCGTGTTGGCCGTGAACAAGATGGACATGGTGGACTACTCGCAAGCTTGCTTCGATGCGATTGTTACCGAGTACAAGGCGTTCGCCGCGCAACTGAATCTGCATGACGTGACCTGCATACCGATGTCCGCACTGGTCGGCGATATGGTCGTCGATCGTGGTGAGAGTCTGAACTGGTACACAGGCCCTGCATTGCTGGAACTGCTGGAGAAGGTCGAGATCGACCACGACGTGAACACCACGGACTTCCGTTTCCCCGTGCAGTGGGTGTGCCGTCCGCAGAGCGAAGAACATCACGATTTCAGAGGCTTCGCAGGACGCATCGAAGCGGGTGAGGTGTCGGTAGGCGACGAAGTCACCATCCTGCCATCGGGTCGTACCACCAAGGTCAAAGAGATCGTCACTTACGACGGCAAGCTACAGACTGCTTTCGCACCGCAATCCGTCACTATCACCTTGGCGGACGAGATCGACATCTCGCGCGGCGACATGTTCGTGAAGTCATCCGCTCATCCGCCCAAGGTGGAAAAGGCATTCGATGCGATGTTGTGCTGGTTGTCCGAGGCGGCGTTGGACAAGAATCGCAAATATCTGGTCAAGCACACCACACGCACGGCGAAGTGCTTGTTCTCCAGCATCGACTACCGCGTGGATGTGAATACCCTGGAGAAACACGCCAACCCAACGGTGAACATGAACGACATCGTGTGCGTCTCGCTCAAGATCCAGCAGCCATTGGTGTTCGACAGCTACGAGATCGACCGCGCCACGGGCAGTTTTATTGTCATCGACGAGGCGACGAACAATACGGTGGCTGCGGGCATGATCGCTTAGTAGAGTTGTCATTCCCGCGCAGGCGGGAATCCAGTTTGCTCGTTACAACTGGGCTCCCGCCGCAGCTTGCCCTCAAATGGGGGTGTTGGGGGCGGGAGCGACGACCTTAACTGCTCGACTCATGATGGGCTTGTGGTATCTTTCTCCTATCCGAGTCTGATGCCACTTTGACGCTATGAGCCTGCTCTCTTTGATCGCCGCCTTCCTGCTGGAACAACTGCAACCGCTGTCTTCCCGCAAGTATCTCTACACATGGCTTAACGCCTATGTGGATTTCTTCCAACGCAACTTCAACGCAGGCGAACACAAGCATGGCCGCATCGCTTGGATACTGGCCATCGCCGCACCGCTTGTGGTGGTCACGGGCATCCACTGGATATTGATCGGGGCGAATCCCATCTTCGCGTGGGCGTTCAGCGTATTGGTGCTTTACCTCACCATGGGCTTCCGCAAGTTCAGCCATTACTTCACCGACATCCACAAAGCATTACGCGACAACGAACTGGATAAAGCGCGCGCCTTGCTGGGTGAGTGGAGTGGTAAGTCATGCCGCGAGTTGAGCAGCGAAGAAGTGGCGCGTGTCACCATCGAACACGCCTTGCTCGCAACCCATCGCAATGTGTTCGGCGTCGTGTTCTGGTTCGTCATCTTCATGATGTTTGGACTTGGCCCCATCGGTGCCATCATCTATCGCCTTGCTTTGTTCATGGGCGAACAATGGGGAACGCAAGACGAGACCGAGTTCGGCAACTTCGGTGCATTCGCACGACAAGCACATCACATCATGGAATGGTTGCCCCTGCGCTTCACTGCGGCCACCTTCGCTATCGTGGGCAACTTTGAAGACACCGCCTACTGCTGGCGCAACCAAGCCGCCTCTTGGCCGGATGCCGAAGCAGGCATCTTGCTCACCAGCGGCGCAGGCGCCCTCGGCGTGAAGTTGGGGCAGACCATCGTTCTCGATGAAGAACCCGTGTTCCGCCCCGAGATCGGCACAGGCGACGATGCCGATGCCGACTACATGCAAAGCGCCATCGGCCTTGTGTGGCGCGCCTTGCTATTCCAACTCATCGTGCTGATGATGCTGACGGTGGCTAATCTGTTGGGGTGAGGTAGGATGTTATTTGTGATTAGTCATCACTGAAATCCCTACCTTGCAAGGAATTAAAAAAGGACGTAATGTCCGCATATATTCCCAGATATGCGAGTTTCGGCCATGCGCTACCCAACAACAGATACACCCGATACAGCCCTTTCGTATCTAGATGCCGCACGTAAACAACACTCCCAAGCTGAGATAGCCCGCTATTTACAGGTTGATCCTCGTACCATAAGACGCTGGGAAGCTCGGCAGTCACAGCCTCCAGCTTATGTTGCTGTCGCACTCCAACAATTGCTTCCTCTACACATCGTTCAAACTGCAAAAGGTACTTTCGATTTTGTCGATCTTTTTGCAGGGATTGGCGGCATTCGAGCTGGGTTTGAATCGGTCGGAGGACGTTGTGTATTCACAAGTGAATATGATTCATTTGCGCAAAAGACTTACGCCGAGAACTTCGCCGGTGGTCATGAGTTGGCGGGTGACATTACTCAAATTTCTGCAAGTGATATTCCAGACCATGACCTGCTGTTGGCAGGATTTCCTTGCCAACCATTTTCTATCGCAGGTGTATCAAAGAAAAATTCATTAGGAAAAGCCCATGGCTTTGCTTGTGAAGCCCAAGGCACACTATTTTTTGATGTCGCACGAATCATCAACACCAAACGCCCGCGCGCCTTTGTGCTTGAGAACGTAAAGAATTTGCAGTCACATGATAAGGGGCGCACCTTCGATGTGATCAAGCGAACTTTGACCGAAGAGCTTGGCTATCAAATCCACGTCAAGGTGATTGATGGTGCGCACTTCGTGCCACAGCACCGCGAACGGATTTACATCGTTGGCTTTCGAGATCCAGTTGAATTTGATTGGAAGGTTTTACAGCTTCCAGATAAAACCCACACGCTCGCTGAAATCCTTCATCGCACAGATGGGACTGAACCGGTATTGCCTTGGGATGATGGGAAGTATTTCGATCATGTTAAGAACAAGGTTCATGATAAATACACTCTGACAGACAACCTCTGGCTATACCTACAAAACTACGCAGCAAAGCATCGTGCGAAAGGGAATGGATTCGGCTTTGGATTGGTCGGAGCAGACAACACAGCACGCACGCTCTCTGCACGTTATTACAAAGATGGCTCCGAAATCCTTATCACCCAAGGTAAGAAAAAGAATCCGCGAAGACTCACGCCTCGTGAGTGCGCAAGACTCATGGGTTATCCAGACAGCTTCATCATCCCTGTCTCGGACACTCGCGCCTACAAACAATTTGGCAACTCAGTGGTTGTGCCTGTTATCAAAGCAATCAGCGAATCAATGCTGCCGTTCTTGGTTGGAGATGTTGAGCAAAAAGTGGCGCAGTCAGTACTAGCCAAACCTGTACGCGCCAAGAGAACTAGTTCATTTAATGCTTCGTTGCTTAAGGTGCCAGAATTGGCATAAGTCAGCTCTCATCATTCGGCCATCAATAAAGGGCAAACAATGAGTATTAGCAACATAGATTCTTTGATTAAGGCCATGCGCTCATTTGGCGCAGTCAATATCCTTTGCAAGCCATTGGCCGAGAATGACAACACCAAACAACAGATTTATCTCGGAGGAAGTTTCGAGGTTTTGAAACAGCTACCATTTTCGGAGCTACGAAGTGATCCTGGGGTGAAGAGGCAAAATTTCAAAGCCTCACTCAATTTCTACTGGCTCAATGAAGATGCACAGGTGGAAAAGGCGACGGGTGCACAACTCATCCTTTACCCAGACTATCCCGAAGTTAGGCTTTCGGGATTCTTGCGTGGCTGTTCTATTGCACCATCAAAATTATTGCAGCCTGTACCTAGAGAGGCACGATTACATAACAATGGCACAGATGGTCGTCACTTGATCCTCGGGGTCACAGAAGATAAAAAGATCATTGCTTATCTTGCACCAGCGGGTAGTGCAATCTCCAATGCGGTTTCCAAGAAAATTCACGGGGGCGATTACAAGCTGAGTGGAGTTCTTTACTTCATCACTAAAACCAATCTAATTGATTCTCGTTCGATATTGCTGGCACGCTTGCGAGAAATTCACCAAGCAGGCTTGCATCAATCAAGACGGTTGAACAAACAAGGTGTACCGATTGCCTATACGGCTCAAAACGGTGGTGGATATACCTTAGAAGCCCTTCTCGGAATCAAACCAAATGGTGATGCAGCCCCAGATTTTATGGGTTGGGAAGTTAAAGCATATTCGGGTAGCCGAATAACGTTAATGACGCCAGAGCCAGATTCTGGCTACTACGGAAAGAATGGTGTCGAATCGTTCGTTAGGAAATATGGCAGGCAGCTACCAGATGATGTTCTCTACTTTACGGGTACACACAAAGTCGGCATCCCCTGTGCAAGTTCTGGACAAACATTGCTGATTGACGGGTTTGATTCAAAGAACGGGAAGATACTAAACGTCGATGGCGGAATTCATCTGACAGATGAGAAGGGGAACATCTCTGCTGGGTGGACATTCAATGGATTAATTACGCATTGGAGTCGCAAACATGCTGCAGCAGCTTACGTTCCTTATGCCAAAGCGCCCGCTATTCCTCCTGAGTTCCACTATAAAAGCCCAGTTCTGCTTGGTGAGGAAACGGAGTTCCCCCTCTTCCTTGCTGCGATGAATCGCGGCGAAGTGATTTTTGATCCAGCATCGAAAGTAGAACAGGCAAGCACGGCGAAGTCGCGTGTGAAAGCACGCAGTCAATTCAGAGTGACCTTGAAAAAACTCTCGGGCCTCTACAAAAAGTTCGAGGCAGTTGATCTCGATGAATAAGTTGAAAAGCGCAACCTTAAGAGGTTGCTTCCAAATGACGAATTTGAATTTGCAATCCCCTCCAACCTAGCTCACTTCAATACCCCCAGAACATAGCCGATATTGTGTTGCTCTAATCCTCTAGAATTTCAACAAACCTTCTAGAGCGAGACATCTTTGAAACCTCTCCATTTCGATAACCGATTCATCCGTGAGTTGCCGGGTGATGCGGGCACTAGCAGCTCGTCGCATGGCATCTGCTGGTCGGCGGCCGTGCCAACTTCGGTTAGCCGTCCATTCTTGTTGGCCTACTCATCAGAGGTATTGAGCTTGCTTGATCTAGGTGAGGCGGATGCACTTTCGCCTGAGTTCTTGCAGGCGTTCGCGGGCAACCGATTGCTAGAGGGGATGGCGAGTTATGCCACGCGTTACGGTGGGCATCAGTTCGGGCAATGGGCAGGGCAACTGGGGGATGGGCGTGCGATTGGGATAGGCGAGGTCATCAACTCCAAAGGTGAACGTTGGGAGTTGCAACTTAAAGGTGCTGGGATGACGCCGTATTCAAGGCGTGCTGATGGTCGTGCGGTGTTGCGTTCTTCCTTGCGCGAATTCTTGTGCAGCGAAGCCATGCACCATCTGGGTATTCCCACCACGCGCGCGCTGAGTCTGATCG
>Ga0209015_10111_pt1 | contig 12109 bp, 16 predicted proteins | sample EPASupsiteSAE300_FD_187264 | JGI IMG/M metagenome (GOLD analysis project Ga0209015, IMG submission 187264) | Bioremediated contaminated groundwater from EPA Superfund site, New Mexico - Sample SAE3-00 (SPAdes) (version 2) | ecosystem: Environmental > Aquatic > Deep subsurface > Groundwater >...
TGGTATAGCTTTGTTCTATCACTGTCTCGCTCGATCCCTCCGGTAATATCTTGTCGGTCTCGCGCAGGATGTCGGTGATGTTCTTTATCAAGGTATCCCAGAAGTGATTCTTGGATGTATTGGTGATGGATAATTTGGATGCCCCCCCCCTGTTGTACCGCCTAGCTGGCCCGTGTTGGTGATTCCTCCTTCAGCATCGCGCGACATGTTCACATAATCGATCTTGTAGCTCTTCAGGTAGGGGCTATCTGGCATCACGACTAGATTGTCACCGTTCATTTCGTAGCGCATATCTACTTGCTTGGAGATGCGGTCCAGTATCTGCGGGAGAGTCTGATTTATCGCGTTGATAGTGACTTCGCCTGCAAGTCCAGGGTGTATGTCTATATTGAGTTTCGCATCACGCGCCAGCGCGAAGAGGATGTCTTTTGCAGGCAGATTGCTGACGACGACACTATAGGTCTCGACCTTCTTTGCTGGGGCAGGAGGAGGCAGAATGACAGCATTTTTACTGGCTTGAGGGATGGTGCCGCTGGATTGTTTGGCGGTATCTGGCGTCTGCTGGATGTGTTTGTCAGAAGGTTTTATCGCTTTCGTGCCGCACGCGACAAGCACAACGCAAGTAAAACCCAGTAGTACTACTTGATGTAACCTCATTACTTCTCCCCTTTATAGGTCTTTGATACAAGGTAACACTAAATAGCCGACTCAAGCAACACGCCTTTTGACCTATATATTTTATAGTTTCATCAGGTTAAGGCATTTTCTGCGAGTTATCTAACAAGTGTAAGGTTGGTGCGAAGGCTTCTTGGTATCGCTGCGGTAAAGTCGCGATGCTGTTACGAGCCGCGTCACTGTTCGGATAGACACCATAGATGACGCGGTAGGCATCGCGCCCGCTGAGCTTGATAGGTAAGACATATATTTCATTCAGCACACCTAATTTATCCGCCCGCTTGAAGAAGCCCTCCATACGGTCTGCCTGAGCGTTCTCGGTGTAGAACAGTTGGATACTCACGCTCCCCTTAGATGTGGAGCTCAACATAGCATTGGTCGCATCCAGCCTTTGTTGCAACAGGCTATTCGATGGAATCGCAGGTAAGGAGGCCGATGCGACGGTTTCTTCTGGCGAAGCCTTGTTGGTAGGTGCAGTGTTGGAAGGTGTCGATGTCTCCGCCGCTTCGCCAGATGCCGATGTGGAGGGAGCCGTTACGGTTTGAGGGGGCGTTGTCGAAAGTGATTCAGTGAGTGCTAGTGCAGAAGCGGCTGCCGTTGATGGTGGTGCGGGCTCCGCATGTACTGTTGACGAGGCAGCCACCATAGGGGAGGTTGCAAGACTGGCGACAGAGGAGGGCGGCGTGCCTTGACTTTCGCGACCGATGAACCAACCCACGCCCGCAAGGATAGCGGCGAACAGTGTGAGTCCGCCGACCATCACTAGATTGCGGCGGTTGCCCCATTTATGCATGGGGGTCATCTCGCTATCGCGGATGGCTGCTTGGACGTGATGTTCGGTTATGGAGTGAGTGTTCTCGACGAACGCAGCCAGCAAGGCCCTGTCAGCCAAAATGTTCACGCGTCGCATCAGGCCATGTGATGCTTTTCCGATGAGTTTCTCAGCGGAGGCGGAGAAATTATCCGGGCCTTTGTAACCTGCCGCACGCATGCGGAACATCAGGTAGGTATGAATGATTTTCTGCGAGATAGGTAGGATGGTGAAGTGATGGACGATGCGGTCTTTCAGTTGGCGCATGTTGCTTTGCGACAATTTCTCATCCAACTCTGGTTGGCCGAATAGAACTATTTGCAATAGTTTGTGTTTGCCTACCTGCAGGTTGTAGAGCAGACGCAATTCTTCCAATGTGTCCAAAGGCATGGCGTGCGCTTCATCCACCAGCACGACACAACGTTCGCCCTTCGCATATTTTGCTTCGAGGTCGTTTTGCAGACTTTGCAGGATGACGCTGACGCGTTGGCCTTCTAGATCCAAGCCAAGACGGTCAGCGATCGCGTAGAGCAGTTCGTCACGAGATAGGCTGGGGTTGGCTAGATAGATGGCTTTGATGTTGGTAGGAAGTTTTTCCAGCAACATGCGGCATAGCATAGTCTTGCCGCTACCCACCTCGCCGCTGATCTTGACGATGCCCTCGCCGTCCGTGATCGCATAGACCAATGCATCCAAGATCTCGCCACGATTCGCTCCCGAAAAGAAGAAGTCGGTGACAGGTGTGATCTTGAAAGGTGGTTCGTTCAGTCCGAAATGCTCTAGGTACATCCAATTCCCCTTATTGGTTCGCTCTGTGTTTTTGCAATGCTTCCATGCGGCTATACAGAGTGGTGCGTGCGATCCCCAGCAATTTAGCGGCTTCGCTGACGTTTCCTTGAGCCAATTCCATTGCGGTATCGATATACTTTTGAGTATAGCCCATCAGCATGTCGTCCAGATTGAAGCCGCCCTGTTGCAAGATACGCCGCAGGTCGTTCGGTGATTCGCCAGATGCAGGGTTCACCTCGGCGAATTGTTGTTCAAACTCGGCTTCCAGCTGTGATGGGTTAACTTTCGCCCCAGCATACTTAGTGACCAGGCGGATGACGATGTTGCGCAACTCGCGCGTGTTGCCGGGGAAGGTGTAGCTACTCCAAGCGGATTGCGCCGTCTCGTCCAGTGCGAATGGCTTGCGCTGCATCTGCTTCGTATAAAAGTCGCGGAAGTGTTCCAGCAGCAACATCTTGTCGCCGCCCATCGTGTTCAATGGCGGCACATTGATGGTGAACACGCTCATGCGATGGAACAGGTCGGCGCGGAAGTTGCCGCTACGTACAGCTTGTGCCAACACCAGGTTGGTGGCGGCGATGATGCGCGCATTGCTCTTGCGCGTTGCAGTCTCACCTACACGTTGGTATTCACCATTCTCTAATACGCGTAACAGCTTGGCTTGCAGTTCTTGCGGCAATTCACCGATCTCATCCAAAAACAAGGTGCCGTTCTCGGCTTTTTCAAAGAAGCCGATCTGGGCGGCAGTCGCACCTGTGAATGCGCCTTTGGCATGACCGAACAGGGTGGATTCCAAGAGATTAGGAGCGATAGCTGCGCAGTTGATCGCGATGAAGGGGGAGCTCGGATTCCGACTCAGATTTTGCAAAGCCAGCGCGACCAACTCTTTGCCGCTTCCCGATTCCCCTTGGATGAGGACTGGATAAGGGGTGTTCGCATAGAGTTTGATCTGCTCGCGTAAAGTCTGGATGACGGGACTCTCGCCGACGATACCCAGTTGCGATTGACTCAGGATGGCTGAACGCTGCTCGCTCTGTTGGGCCGCCAATGCAGCGTGCAGCTGAGTACGGATGTCGTCGGGTTTGCAGGGTTTGGCGACGAATTCGAACGCGCCTAAGGTGCGCGCATGGCGCGCATTACTTTCTTCGCTTTGTCCTGAGAGAGTGATGATCTTGATCTGAGGCGAATGTGCCAACAGTTCGGCGATCAGCCTGAACCCTTCCTGTGGACGATGCGGGGTGGGGGGGAGGCCAAGATCCACCAAAGCCAGTTGGGGTGGAGTCGGCAGGTCTCGTACGAGGCGGATGGCTTGTTCACGGTCCTCTGCCAGCACGATGTCGAAATCGTCCGACAGCACCAGGTTCAAGGAATCGCGGATGAGTGGGTCATCGTCCACGAGCAGTAGTGTTGGAAGCAAGTCTTTATTCAAGATGTTGGTCTGACTATAAATTAAGCACGGGCGGAGGATAGCTACTAATGGCGACAAGCTCAAGGGCGATGGAGCGGGAAACTAGTGCGGGGGTGGTGTTAGAATGCGCGCCTTGAAATCTTGCATTAGCAAAAGGCCATCGTGTCAGCACTGGTAGAAATCAACGACGTCAACTTCTCATACGATCAGCGCGCCATCCTGAAGGGTATCAATATGTCCTTTGGCAAGGGCAAGGTGATCGCCGTGATGGGAGGGAGCGGCTGCGGTAAGACCACGCTGTTCCGTTTGATCGGCGGTGCGCTCAAGCCTACGCGCGGCGAAGTCAAGATCGACGGTCAGGTCGTCCATGAATTGGATGAGCGCGGTCTGTACGAGATGCGCCGCAAGATGGGCGTGTTGTTCCAGTTCGGCGCACTGTTCACTGACATGTCTGTGTTCGACAACGTGGCATTTCAGATGCGCGAACACACAGACCTTCCCGAAGAGCTTATCCATGACTTGGTGATGTTGAAGTTACATGCCGTCGGTTTGCGCGGTACGCACGACCTGATGCCCGCCGAGTTGTCTGGCGGTATGGCGCGTCGCGTGGCCCTGGCGCGTACCGTCGCCCTCGACCCGATGTTGATCTTGTATGACGAGCCGTTCGCTGGACTTGATCCCATCTCGTTGAGCGTGGTCGGGCAATTGATCCGCAGATTGAACGATGCGCTGGGCGCGACCTCGGTGGTGGTGACGCACGACGTGCAGGAATCCTTGAAGATCGTGGATTACGTGTACTTCATCGCGGAGGGTGTCATCGTGGCGGAAGGAACGCCAGATGAAATTCGGGCCTCGGATAAACCCTTCGTACACCAATTCGTGCACGGCGAGACGGATGGCCCTATCCCGTTCCACTATCCCGCTGCGACCAGTTACGCGCAAGACCTGAAAGTGAGCGCCTGATGCCTTTAGTTAAAAGTGTGAGAGCCATTGGTCATCGGACGGTAGACATTGTTTGGCGTGTCGGCTTGGCATCGCGTTTCTTGTTGCAGACCTTGTTGCAATCGGGCATGAGCTTCCGCCGATTCGATCTGGTCGTGAAAGAACTGTTCGCCAGCGGGGTGATGTCCTTGGTCATCATCGGCGTGGCGGGTATGTTCGTCGGCATGGTGATGGGGTTGCAGGGCTTCGAGACGTTGAAACGTTATGGCTCGGAATCGGCCCTAGGTTCGTTGGTGGCATTGAGTCTGGTGCGTGAGTTGGGCCCTGTATTGGCGGCGCTCTTGTTTGCAAGCCGTGCAGGATCGGCGATGACAGCTGAGATCGGATTGATGAAGGCGACCGAGCAGATCGCCGCGATGGAGATGATGGCGGTGAGCCCCATCGCGCGCGTGGTTGCTCCGCGATTCTGGGCGGGGGTCATCTCCATGCCATTGCTGGCGGCTATCTTTTCCGCGATGGGTGTGTTCGGCGGTTACGTGGTTGGTGTGGTGCTGATCGGCGTGGATGAGGGCTCGTTCTGGTCGCAGATGCAGGCCTCAGTAGACTTTCAGGCAGACATCATGAATGGTGTGATCAAGAGTTTCGTGTTTGGTTTTGCGGTCACGGTGATCGCCTTGTTTGAAGGATTCGATGCGCCGCCGACGGCTGAAGGTGTATCGGGCGCGACGACACGTACGGTGGTGCAATCTTCGCTGGCGATATTGATGTTGGATGTCATATTGACCGCGTTCATGTTTCGAGGAGCATAAAGATGGAACGGACTAAATTGGATTTGTGGGTAGGTGCTTTTGTGGTGGTAGGTATCGCGGCGCTGGTGGTGCTGGCATTGAAGGTAGGGAACCTAAGTACCTACAACGTATCCGAAACCTACCAGTTGCAAGCGTATTTCAACAACGTTGGCGGCTTGAAAGCCACAGCGTCGGTACGAAGTGCGGGAGTGTTGGTCGGTCGCGTCACCAGCATCACGTTGGATACCGAGCGTTATGAGGCGAAGGTGACGATGAGCATCGACAAGCGTTATCAGTTTCCTAAAGATACTTTTGCGAACATCCTGACCTCGGGTTTGTTGGGCGAGCAATACATCGGTCTGTTACCAGGTGGAGATGATGTGATGCTGGCCGATGGGGGGGAATTCAAGAAGACTCAATCGGCCATCGTGGTGGAAGAGTTGATAGGCAAGTTCATGTTCAATAAGTCGGAGAGTTCGAATTGATTATGGAGAAGTTGACCATGCGTAAGTTGATTGCAGTAGTGGCATTGTTGGCGGTAAGTGTGTTGCCTGCGTCGGCGGTGGCGGAAGAGGCGATGCCACCTGACGTACTGATCGAGCAGACCATGCATGAAGTGCTGGAGATCATCAAGAAGGATAGTGCTTTGCTATCCGACGAGAAGCGTCTGCTCGAATTGGTCGATGCCAAGATCCTGCCGCACTTCAATTTCGGTCGCATGACTAAGCTGGCTGTTGGCAAAGCTTGGCGCACTGCGACGCCAGAGCAGAAACAGTCCCTTACCAATGAGTTCCGTACCATGTTGGTGCGTACCTATACCAAGGTTTTTACTACCTATAAGAACCCTAAGGTGGAGACCAAACATGTTCAGGTTGCTGCGGGTGTGGAAGAGATCCCAGTCAAAACTATCATCAGTTTTAGCGATGGCCGTTCCGCCAAAATCGAGTATGAGATGGAAAAGACTCCAACGGGATGGAAGGCATTCGATGTCACCTTGGAAGGGGTGAGTCTGGTCACCAGCTATCGCGGCTCCTTCGGCGACCAGATCCAGCAAACAGGTATCGATGGCTTGATCCAGAAATTGGCCGAGACCAACCGCAATGCAACAGTCGCCAGCGCTAAAAGAGCGCAAGCAAAGTGATCACAAGGGCTGACAATAAGTTCGTTGTATCTGGTGCATTGACCATCGATTCGGCTAAGGCGCACCAAAGTTTAGCTTTCGCAGCGGGTGACAAGCGTGTGGCGCTAGAGGTAGATATGGCGAATGTCGACGCCGTCGATTCTGCGGCGGTCAGCCTGATGTTGTCTTGGTTGCGTCAAGCGAAAGTATTGGATGTCCAGTTGTCATTCGTCCATGCGCCAGCCAATCTGCGCAATCTGGTCGATCTATATGGACTGTCAGAAGTATTGCCCTTGAATTATTCCTAAACAGTCACGAGTATCCTTCCATGCAAAAACTAGCCATCCAAGGCGGTAATCCATTACGCGGTGAAGTGCGTATCTCCGGTGCAAAGAACGCGGCTTTGCCCATTATGTGCGCCAGTCTGTTGACCGAAGACACTTTGTGTTTGACCAATCTACCCGACCTGCACGATGTCGGTACCATGCGCAAATTGCTGCAACAGATGGGCGTGGAGGCAGAGACGGCGACGAACGAGATCACCTTCAAGGGTGACAAGATCGATAAGTGGGAAGCGCCGTATGACATGGTGAAGACGATGCGTGCCGCTATCTTGGTGCTCGGCCCGCTGGTGGCGCGTTTCGGTGATGCAAAAGTCTCTTTGCCCGGCGGTTGTGCCATCGGTTCACGCCCGGTCGACCTCCACATCAAAGGCCTGCAAGCGATGGGGGCGGAGATCACCATCGAACATGGCTACATCCATGCAAAAGCTAAGAAACTTAAAGGCGCACGCATCTTTTTCGACATCGTCAGTGTGACGGGAACCGAGAATCTGATGATGGCGGCGGCATTGGCCGATGGTGTGACCGTGTTGGAAAACGCTGCGCGTGAGCCTGAAGTCATCGACTTGGCGAATTGTCTACGCGCGATGGGTGCCAAGATCACGGGCGACGGCACAGACAACATCACGATCACGGGCGTCGAGAAATTGCACGGTGCAACGCACCACATCATGCCTGACCGTATCGAGAGCGGAACGTTCTTGGTGGCAGCGGCGGCGACGGGCGGCAGCATCACACTGCGCGAGACGCGTGCTGATATCCTTGAGACCGTGCTGGAAAAGCTCACCGAGGCGGGTGCAAAGATTACAGTCGATGGCGACAGCATCCATCTGGAGATGAGCGGTCGTCCCAAAGCCGTGAACGTGCGCACCGCACCGCATCCCGCGTTCCCTACCGATATGCAAGCGCAGTTCATGGCACTCAACTGCATCGCTGATGGCAGCTCTATGGTTATCGAGACCATCTTTGAGAACCGCTTCATGCACGTACAAGAGTTGCGTCGCCTCGGTGCTCATATCGACGTGGAAGGCAACACCTCGGTAGTGCGCGGCGTCGATCACTTAGAAGGTGCTACCGTGATGGCGACCGATCTGCGTGCCTCGGCCTGTCTGGTCATCGCGGGTCTGGTGGCGCAGGGGGAGACGATCATTGATCGTATCTACCATCTGGATCGCGGTTACGAACACATCGAAAGCAAGCTCGGCAAGCTCGGTGCTAACATTCGCCGGGTAAAGTAAACACAAATAAGTCGGCACAAGCGCCGCGCCATATTAGGAATTGAACATGATTACCATCGCCCTTTCAAAAGGCCGCATTTTTGAAGAGACTTTGCCGCTACTCAAAGCGGCAGGCATCACGCCGCTGGAAGATCCAGAGACTTCGCGCAAACTGATTCTGCCGACCAATCGTGATGACGTACGCCTCATCATCGTGCGAGCTTCCGACGTGCCCACTTACGTTCAATACGGCGCTGCCGATATCGGCGTGGCGGGTAAAGATGTGTTGAACGAACACGGCGGTGATGGGCTGTATCAGCCGCTCGATCTGAACATTGCCAAGTGCCGCATGATGGTCGCAGTGCGTGGTGATTTCGATTACGAATCCGCCGTGAAGCAAGGCGCACGAATCCGCGTGGCGACCAAATATGTGAAGACCGCGCGCGAACACTTCGCTTCCAAAGGTGTACACGTCGATCTCATCAAGTTGTACGGTTCGATGGAGCTGGCGCCATTGGTTGGCCTGTCCGATGCCATCGTCGATCTGGTGAGCAGTGGCGCGACCTTGAAGGCGAACAACCTCATAGCGGTGGAAGAGATCGCGCAGATATCCTCACGCTTGGTTGTCAATCAGGCTTCGCTCAAACTTAAACGTACTACGATTCAACCCATGCTGGATGCTTTTGCTGGAGCTGTTCAATGAACATCACAAGACTCTCAACCCACCAATCTGACTTCGATGCCACGCTGACCAAGCTATTGGCATTCGAAGAAACGGCGGATGACAAGCTGGAAGCGACGGTCGCCTCCATTCTTGCGGACGTGAAGAAGCGCGGCAACGAGGCGGTGCTGGAATACACCCGCAAGTTCGATCGCATGCCTTCCATCAGTGAGGCTTCGATGGAGCTGCCGCAGTCCGAATTGAAGGCGGCATTCGAAGGCTTGCCTGCTGATCAGAAGCTCGCTTTGGAGCAAGCTGCTCAGCGCGTCACCTCCTACCATAAGAAGCAAGTACAGGCTTCGTGGACCTATCTGGACGAAGACGGAACCATGCTCGGCCAGCAGGTCACCCCTTTGGATCGCGTCGGTCTCTACGTTCCCGGCGGCAAAGCGGCCTACCCTTCTTCCGTATTGATGAACGCTTTGCCTGCCAAAGTGGCAGGCGTGGATGAACTCATCATGGTCGTGCCTACACCCGATGGCGTGAAGAACCAGTTGGTGCTGGCTGCGGCGTATCTGTCCAAGGTGGATCGCGTGTTCACCATCGGTGGCGCACAAGCCGTGGGGGCGTTGGCCTATGGCACAGCGACCATCCCCAAGGTGGATAAGATCGTCGGCCCCGGCAATGCCTATGTGGCCTCTGCCAAGCGCCGCGTGTTCGGCGTATGCGGTATCGACATGATTGCTGGCCCTTCCGAGATATTGGTCATCTGCGACGGTGGTACCGATCCAGATTGGGTGGCCATGGACCTGTTTTCACAAGCCGAGCACGACGAACTGGCGCAAGCCATCTTGCTGTCGCCGGATGCCAAGTTCATCGAGGCGGTGGCGGCGAGTGCCAACAAGCTGTTGGAACAGATGCCACGCAAGGACATCATCAAGACTGCCTTGGAGAATCGCGGCGCTCTGATCCGAGTGAGAGACATGGACGAAGCCTGCCGCATCAGCAATCGCATTGCGCCAGAACACTTGGAGCTATCCGTGGCTGATCCACAAGCTTGGCTGCCCAAGCTCAAACACGCTGGTGCCATCTTCATGGGGCGCTACACCTCTGAGTCGCTGGGTGACTACTGTGCAGGCCCTAATCACGTCCTACCCACCTCGGGCACGGCGCGTTTCTCCTCGCCGTTGGGGGTGTACGACTTCCAAAAGCGCAGCAGCCTCATCCAAGTGTCGGCCAAAGGGGCGCAAACACTGGGCGCTATCGCATCCACCCTGGCTTTTGGCGAGGGATTGCAGGCTCACGCGCAGTCGGCGCTGTACCGAAAGAACAGCTAGGAAACTTTAGGTTGTGTACTTTTCAGGGTTTGGGGTAGAATCCGCGCCTCATTTTTGCAACTGGTCTGGAGTTAGTCATGGCACGCGTCTGTCAAGTAACGGGGAAAGCCCCAATGGTTGGGAACAACATCTCCCACGCGAACAATAAAACCAAGCGTCGTTTTTTGCCGAATCTGCAACAACGCCGTTTGTGGGTGGAATCTGAAAATCGTTGGGTTTCTATGCGTATAACGAATGCTGCTCTGCGCACCATCGACAAGAACGGCATTGATGCTGTCCTGTTCGAGATGCGTGCTCGCGGCGAGAAGATTTAAGGGGAACAGTCATGGCAAAAGGCGCTCGCGAAAAGATCAAGTTGGAATCCTCTGCTGGTACAGGGCATTTCTACACAACGAACAAGAACAAACGCACCACACCAGAAAAGCTCGAATTCATGAAATTCGATCCAGTGGTTCGCAAGCACGTCGCATACAAGGAAACCAAGCTGAAGTGATTCAGTGAAGTTCCGGTAGGCAAAAGAAAACCCGCAGAGATGCGGGTTTTTTGTTTTGTTGGGGTAGGCGGTTACGCATGTAGGAAGGCATTGATAATTACTGCCAAGAACATGGTGATCGAAATTCCCATATTGATCCTGAGTAGCTTGTGGGCGCGCAAAAGGGCTTGTCTTAATTCAGTGTCTTGGATTGCATCAATTGTATTTCCGGCCCACAGATCATTCAAAAAATCGATATCAGAGATCAAGTGATAGATATTTGCGTAGTTACGATCGAATACCGCTGAATGATGGGATTGGCTGTAATTTGCAACGAACGTAAGTGCTCGAACGTAAGCAATAATCAGCGCGACCCATACGGGCACAAGGGCAAGCGCAAAGATGACAAGTGGCGATTCCATAGGTATGTAACTAACGTCTGCCATCACCGACACTGCGTGGCTATATTGCGTAGCGTCCAGCGACTAGTTGGGTGAAATGTTTGAGCTCGAGCCAGAACACTAGACGGAAACAGCCAAGCGCTGGACAAACTGTCCAACTACAACGGCCAGAACCATAATTGCAGCAACAGCTGGAACCGCCAGAAGAATGCGCGTTGGATGGGAAAGGCGAGCAAAGAACTGTGACCCCAGTACAGTGGTACCCGCCCATTCAAGCCCAAGCCACGCCGGAAATCCAATTAGGAGCAACGCAACCCAACCAAGAAGCTGCTTTGGAATTGCAGGAAAGTAGAGGAGCAAGAGCGCACAAGCCAACATGCCCACAAGACCAAGCAACAGCAGGGAGCTTTTCAGGTTCGATGACATAGGGCGCTATACGATATGGTCAGGCTTGCGCCCATCCCTGCGCCTCGCCATATTCCCCAAACACCCGAATATCCGCATCCACGAACAAACGCGATAGCCACGCCTGCCAAGTGAGCCACTGGTCGTCGGTGACGACGGCGATCTTGTGGAAGTTGTGGTTGTGTTCGCGGCTGAAGAATTTGATCTCTTCCCAAGCCACGTCTGGTGTGTAGTCAATCATGCCGCGCAAATCGAATATCAGGTTCACTTTGCCCGGGGCTTTGAGCTTGTACAGCGCGTGTTCTTCGAACTGCTTGAAATCGGCGAGGGTGAATTCGCCCATGACGGCGATGTTGACGAGTTTTGTCTTTTCTTCGATGGTGATCATTTGCGTACCTCTGTGTTTATGGGGGCTAGGCGCAAGCTTAACATGCCGCTGGCGATGACGAGTGCGATACCCAGCCATGCGCTGACGCTCAACGACTCGTTCCAGAATATCAATCCGAACAACGCAGAAAACACCACAGTGCTGTAGGCCAGACTGCCGACGACCAGCGTCTGACCAGTACGGTAGGCGCGTGTCATAAAGAGTTGCGCGAAGGTGGCGGATGCGCCGATGGCGATGAGGAGCGGCAGGTCGCTGAATGTGAGCGCGTGGAGGGTGTCGGTGAACATCCATGCGCCGCTGATGAGGGTGGCGATGAGGTTGAAATAGAACACCACGCGTATGCCTGATTCTCCC
>Ga0209015_10113_pt1 | contig 11644 bp, 9 predicted proteins | sample EPASupsiteSAE300_FD_187264 | JGI IMG/M metagenome (GOLD analysis project Ga0209015, IMG submission 187264) | Bioremediated contaminated groundwater from EPA Superfund site, New Mexico - Sample SAE3-00 (SPAdes) (version 2) | ecosystem: Environmental > Aquatic > Deep subsurface > Groundwater >...
GAACGTCTCGGTCAACAATCTTTGCAGCAACTCTGGAATAATTTTTCCGCTGGCTGCCCATGCGCCGTCTTTGTCGTAAGGCTTGCTTTGATGTTTGGCGATCCACGCATCCATCAACAGATTGCCGGGGCCGGTGTCGAAACCAAGCGTTGGCTTGCCGACGGGCAGATCAGTCACATTGGCGATGCCGCCGATGTTGAGGATGACGCGATGGATGTGTGGGTGGCGGAGCACCTTGTCGTGAAAGGCAGGAACCAGTGGCGCGCCTTGACCGCCTGCCGCGATATCGCGCGAACGGAAGTCACTCACTACATGGATACCTGTCAGTTCAGCGAGCAAGGCGGCGTTGTTCAGTTGGATCGTATAGCCATGCTCCGGACGGTGGCGGATGGTCTGCCCGTGGCAGCCGATGGCTTGCACTTGCATTGCACTTACCCCTGCCTTTTTCAGAAGACGTTGCGTCGCATCGGCATATTCACGTGCGAGCTGATTGGCGATGAGTTGTGCTTGATGCAACTCATTGTGCGCAGGTTGGTGCAGCGCGAGCAGTGCATCCTTCAATGGTTGCGGATAAGGCTGATATTGGCTGGCGACGAGGCGGGGTGCCGCTTGTGACAGATCGACCAAGGCGGCATCGACACCGTCCAGGCTGGTGCCGGACATGATGCCGATGCAGAGGTCGGGTGCGGAGATCAATGCAACTTAGTCGAGTTTCGCGATACGAGTGTTGCGGAGAAGAGATAGGCGCGAATGCAAGTCGCGTGTCGACTCTGCGAACACCATCTTCTGCGCTTCGTTCACAGGCTTGCCGTCTGGCAGTGCCACCTTCAATGGGTCGCGATGCACGCCAGCTTGTTTGAATTCATAGTGCAGGTGCGGGCCGCTGGTGACACCTGTCATGCCGACGTAGCCGATGACCTCACCTTGGCTCACGCGTTGGCCTTTGCGGATGTTGCCGAAGCGAGACAGGTGGCCATAAACGGTTTCGTAACGGCCTTGATGGTTGATCATCACGACATTGCCGTAGCCGCCTTTTTTGCCAACGAACTCAACCACGCCATCCGCTGTCACCTTGACCTTGGTGCCAATAGGCGAGGCGTAGTCCACGCCTTTGTGCGCGCGCCATTTGTTCAATACGGGATGGAAACGCGAGTTGGTGAAGCCAGAACTCACACGAGAGAACTCGATAGGTGAGCGCAAGAAAGCTTTGCGCATGCTCTTGCCATCGGGCGAGTAATAATCCCCCGAGAAGCTGGTGGTTTGGAAATACACTGCGCGGTAAGTGCGGCCTTGATTGACGAACTCGGCAGCCAAGATGCGACCAGTGCGTGCGGCCTCGCCGTTGATGTAGGTCATCTCATAGATCACGCTGAACTTGTCGCCCTTGCGCAGGTCGCGGTGGAAGTCGATGTCGCCGCCGAAGATCTCGGCCAATTGGTTCGCGGCTGGATCGGGCAAGCCGGCTTCGTCAGTTGCGGCGAACAGGCTGCTTTCGATCTCGCCGGTACGCACGAAGGTGCGCTGTTCAACCAAAGCTGGCTTCACGTCCACTTTAAAACTGTCGCCCGTTTTGGCAACGATCACTTGATTGTTCTCGTTATCCAAATAACGCAGCGCCAACAACGCGCCTTCGGCGTTCGTCTCGGCTTGCACTTCCTTGCCCACTTTCAATTGGCGGAACGAAGAAGCGGGATTGAAGTTGCGCAGATACTCGCTGGCCGCTTCGTCTTCCACGTTCAGGCGACGCAACAACTCAACGACGGTGTCGCCACGTTGCACGCGCTCATTGCGCCAGAAAGTCGTGTTGGAGGGGGCAGCTTGTGCAGCGGTTGGGAGTGCGATCTCTTGAACGATGGTCTTTTGTGGCCCAGTCAGCACGTCAGACTGAGGCATGATGCCGAACGCAGTGACCACGCCCAGCAAGGGCAGCGTGGACAAGGTGACGAACCAGCGTACCTTTAACACGTGTGCGTTCAATAAAGAGTTTTGTTGTAACATTCGCGCCTCCCTAGGCGGTTAACTCGTGAGCTTCTGTCGGCTGGATATCGGCAGACTGGTCGCATCACTGAATCGGGAGCGGACTTTAACAGAAAGCGACACCCCCTCAAAACCCGTTCGGTCGTTTTAGCCAGACCGACGAGTGGTTTTGATCGATAAAACTCATTATGAATCAACAAGAAACCTTAGAGATCATCAAGCGCGGCTCAGAAGAGCTACTCATTGAGGCCGAACTCATCAAGAAATTGGAGCTGGGGCGCCCCTTGCGTATCAAGGCGGGCTTCGATCCCACCGCCCCCGACCTACACCTAGGCCACACCGTTCTTCTGAATAAGATGCGTCAGTTGCAGGACCTAGGTCACCACGCCCTGTTCCTTATCGGCGACTTCACCGGCATGATCGGCGACCCCACCGGCAAGAACGCGACCCGCCCGCCTTTGACGCGTGAGCAGGTGCTCGCCAATGCGCAGAGTTATAAAGAACAAGTATTCAAGGTGCTCGACCCGAGCAAGACCGAAGTCGTGTTCAACTCCACCTGGATGGATAAGTTCAGCGCTGTTGACCTTATCCGTCTCGCCGCCACCCATACCGTGGCGCAGATGCTGGAACGCGACGATTTCTCCAAGCGCTACAAGAACAGCCAACCCATCGCCATCCACGAATTCGTCTATCCACTGGTGCAAGGTTACGACTCCGTCGCCCTCAAGGCCGATATCGAACTGGGCGGCACCGACCAGAAATTCAACCTGCTGATGGGGCGCGAGCTACAAAAGCATCACGGCCAAGCACCACAGTGCGTGCTCACCATGCCGCTGCTGGAAGGCATGGACGGCGTGAACAAGATGTCTAAATCCTTGGGCAACTACATTGGCGTCACCGATACTCCGACCGAGATGTTCGGCAAATTGATGTCCGTCTCGGACGACCTCATGTGGCGTTACCTCGAACTGCTTTCTTTCGAAAGCCTGGCGACCATCGCCCAATGGAAACAAGACGTGGCAGGTGGGCGCAACCCACGCGACATCAAAGTGTTGCTCGGGCAAGAGATCGTCGCCCGTTTCCATGACAAACAGGCTGCAGTCGATGCGCTGGCTGAATTCGAAGCGCGCTTCCAAAAAGGCGTGTTGCCGGAGGATATGCCTGAAGTGACCCTTGCCAGCACGGACGGCCAGATCGGCATCGGTAATCTGCTGAAATCGGCCGGATTGGTCGCCAGCACCTCAGAAGCCATGCGTATGATCGATTCGGGCGCGGTCAAGCTCAATGGCGATAAGGTCAGCGATAAAGCCTTGCAGATCAAAGCGGGGGCGGTCGTAGTGGCACAAGTGGGCAAGCGCAAATTCGGCCGAATCACGGTTCAGTAAATAGCGGTTGTGTATTGGGGCGTTGTTTTGTAGAATCGCGCCCTCAAATTTTTGGTAGAAGGTAGTTTGTTCATGACAACCGTACGTGTAAAAGAGAATGAGCCGTTCGAAGTAGCAATGCGTCGCTTCAAGCGTTCCGTAGAAAAGACTGGTCTGTTGACCGAGTTGCGCGCTCGTGAGTTCTACGAGAAGCCAACTGCAGAGCGCAAGCGCAAGCTGGCTGCTGCTGTTAAGCGTCACTACAAGCGTCTGCGCAGCCAAACACTGCCACCAAAGCTCTACTAATTCAGCATCTTGAGCAACGCCGCAATCCTGAGTGGTTGCGGCGTTTGCTTTTGTAGTGAGGGATATTGTGACTCTAAAAGCCCAAATCACTGAGGACATGAAGGCCGCGATGCGCGCCAAAGAAACGGCACGTCTCGGGGCGATCCGTCTTTTGCTGGCCGCCATGAAGCAACGCGAAGTCGATGAACGTATCGAACTGTCCGATGCGGACGTGGTGAACATCATCGAAAAGATGTTGAAGCAACGCCGCGACTCCATCAGTCAATACAAGACAGCCAACCGTCAAGACTTGGTCGATGTCGAAGAGTTCGAAGTCTCCATCTTGCAGACCTACATGCCGCAGCAACTGAGTGAAGCCGAGATAGTCTCCGCTATTGCAGAGGCTATTGCGTCCACAGGCGCAGCCGGCCCGCAAGACATGGGCAAGGTGATGGGCGTGGTGAAAGTGAAGTTGGCTGGCCGTGCCGATATGGGTAAGGTGTCGGGTCTTATCAAAGCTCAACTAACGAAGTGATGTGTGTCATTCCCGTCTAGCGGGAATCCATAAGTAGTCTTCTCAATGAACGCGAGGGCGGAGTGATTCCAAAAAGTTTCATTCAGGATCTGCTCAATCGCCTCGACATCGTGGACGTGATTGATCGTTACGTCCCGCTCAAAAAAGCCGGCACCAACTTCGTTGCCTGCTGTCCGTTCCACACTGAAAAATCCCCTTCGTTCACCGTCAGCCAATCCAAACAGTTTTATCACTGCTTCGGTTGCGGCGCGCATGGCACGGCCATCGGCTTCGTCATGGAGCACACCGGCATGGGCTTCGTCGAAGCCATCGAAGATCTCGCCAAAGGCGTCGGCCTCACCGTTCCGCAAGAAGCCTCCAACATCACGCAAGTCAAAGTTGCACCGGATCTTTACGACCTCATGCAATCGGCTACGCGGTACTACCGCGAGCAACTCAAGGTCACCCCGCGCGCCATCGAATATCTGAAGAAGCGCGGTTTGAGCGGTGAGGTCGCGGCGCGTTTCGGCATCGGCTATTCCCCTGACGATTGGCAGAATCTGCGCGCAGCCGTGTCCAATTACCAAGATGCCAGCCTCGTTGAGACGGGGCTGGTGATCGAAGGCGAGGGCGGCAAACGTTACGACCGCTTCCGCGATCGCATCATGTTCCCTATCGTCAACATCAAAGGGCAAGTCATCGGTTTCGGCGGGCGCGTGTTGGACAAAGGCGAGCCGAAATACCTCAACTCGCCAGAGACCACCTTGTTCGAAAAAGGCCACGAACTCTACGGCCTGTATCAAGCGCAGAAAGCCATCCGCGCACAGCAGCGCGTCATCGTCGTCGAGGGCTACATGGACGTGGTGGCCTTGGCGCAGAACGGTGTCGAATACGCTGTCGCCACCTTGGGCACAGCGACTACACCATTCCATGTGCAAAAATTGCTGCGTCTGTGTGAACAGATCGTGTTCTGTTTCGATGGCGACAAGCCCGGCCAAAAAGCCGCGTGGCGCGCGTTGGAGAATGCACTGCCGCAACTGCAAGACGGCAAACGTCTGTGCTTCCTGTTCCTGCCAGAAGAACACGACCCCGACACCTACATCCGTGAATACGGCCGCGATGCCTTCGAGCATGAAGTCGAGAACTCGCTGCCGCTCTCGGGCTATCTGTTGCGAGAGCTCACCGCGCAGGTCGATCTGAAGACACAAGAAGGGCGTAGCGCTTTGCTCAAGAACGCACAACCTTTGCTCACCGCCATCACCGCACCAACCACCGCACTGCTGTTGCGCAAGGAGATCGCCGCGCTGGCGGGGGTGACGCAAGCCGAGTTGGAGGCGCTGTGGTCCATCAAGCCCGTGGCCGCTCCGAAGCGCGGTCCATCAGCGCCACCCAAGGCCAAGCGCGCCGCGCCTTCGGGCATGCGCACCTTGTTGCGTTGCCTTGTGATGAAGCCGGAATTGGCGCGTGAATTACCGAAAGATTGGCAGGGCGAGGGCGCAGAAGGCGCGGCCATCCATGCGCTGATGGACTGGCTGAACGAATCGGCAGACGAACTCAGCACTGCCGCCATGATCCAGCACTTCCAAGACAGCATGCACGAGACGGTGTTCGCCGCTGCTCAGGGCGATGTGATGCAGTGGGGCGAAGAGTTCGATGTGGAGGCAGAGTTCGCCGACACACTGCAAAAGGTGCGGCGTGATGTGATGGATGCCGAGTTGGAGACTTTGAATGCCAAGATGCGCGGTGGCGCGGGTGGCCTTTCCAGCTTGAATAAAGACGAGCAGGCACGTTATTTGCAGTTGCTCCAACTCGGCAAAAAGTAGCTAAGCCTCGGAAAGATTTTGGGAATCGGGTATAATCCGCGACCCTTTTCGGCTGCCTTCCTTTTTTGGCCGCTTGATGCAAATACGAATCAACTTTGGAAATCCATAAAATGGCGACTCCGAAACAAACCAAAATAACCGCTCCAGCAAAACCAGCCGCAGCGACAACCAAAGCTAAAGTGCCCGCTGCAAAAACGACCAAAGTCGTTGCCGCTGTCGAAGCGTCAGTGAAGGCCGCTCCCGCACCCGCAAAAGCAGCGGTGAAGCCAGTAGTCAAACAGACCGCAAAAGAAAAAGCCAAAGAGAAGGCGGATGCCGCAGCGGCAGTTGGTTCTGCTGATCCCGCGCAAGATATCGAAGCGCGCCGCACGCGTCTGAAAGAACTGTTGCTGCTGGGTAAAGAGCGAGGCTATCTGACTTACGCCGAGATCAACGACCATTTGCCGGAGATGCTCGAAGTCGAGCAGGTAGAAGGCGTCGTCAGCATGATCAACGGCATGGGCATCACTGTATGTGACGTAGCACCCGAGACCGATGGTTTGGGCTTGAACGAGACCGCACCAGCTGCAGCAGATGACGATGCTGCCGAAGAAGCCGAAGCTGCCATCTCTACCGTCGAATCCGAATTCGGCCGCACCACCGACCCCGTACGTATGTATATGCGCGAGATGGGTGTGGTCAATCTGCTCACCCGTCAGGACGAGATCGAGATCGCCAAGCGTATCGAAGACGGCCTGAAGCACATGATCATGGCGATCTCCGCCTGTCCAGCCACCATCGCCGAGATCTTGATGTTGGCTGACAAGGTGCGTACCGACCAGATCAAGATCGACGAAGTGATCGACGGCTTTGTGGATAGCGAAGACGAGGCGCAGATCGGTGATGACGACGAAGACGAAGACGCGGAAGAACCAGAAGTCGAAGTGGCAGATGAAGAAGAGGACGAAGAAGCTACCGCTGCTGCTGCCGCCGCCAATCTGGCGCAGTTGAAAGAAGATGCGCTGGTGCGCTTCGACCTCATCGGCGACCTGTTCGCCAAACTGGGCAAGGCCTACGAAAAGCACGGCTACCGCAGCAAGCAATACGACAAACTGCAAGAACAGATATCTACCGAGTTGATGCAATTCCGCTTTGCTGCCAAGCAAGTGGACGCCCTGTGCGACACCATGCGCGGCCTCGTAGAAGAAGTGCGCAGGTGCGAACGCGCCATTCAAGACCTGTGTGTCACCAAATCGCACATGCCGCGCCCGCACTTCATCAAAGTGTTCCCGCAGAACGAGCAGAATCTGGATTGGGTCAAGCACGAGATTGCCGCCAAGAAACCCTACAGCGATTTCTTGGTGCGCCATCAACACGCCATCGTCGATCAACAGAAGAAGATGTTCGCCCTGCAACAACGCGTGGGCATCCCCATCCTCGATTTGAAAGACATCAACAAACAAATGACCAACGGCGAAGCGAAAGCACGCCGTGCCAAGCGCGACATGATTGAGGCCAACTTGCGTCTCGTCATTTCCATCGCCAAGAAATACACCAACCGTGGCTTGCAGTTCCTCGACCTTATCCAAGAAGGCAACATCGGCTTGATGAAGGCCGTGGATAAATTCGAATACCGTCGCGGCTACAAATTCTCGACGTACGCGACATGGTGGATCCGTCAGGCTATCACCCGCTCCATCGCCGACCAAGCGCGCACCATCCGTATCCCCGTGCACATGATCGAAACCATCAACAAGATGAATCGTATCTCGCGCCAGATATTGCAAGAGACCGGGTTGGATGCCGATGCTGCCACCTTGGCTATCAAGATGGAAATGCCGGAAGACAAGATCCGCAAGATACTCAAGATCGCGAAAGAGCCTATCTCCATGGAGACACCCGTGGGCGATGACGACGACTCGCACTTGGGCGACTTCATCGAAGACGGCAACTCACTCGCACCGATCGAAGCGGCTGTGTACGACAGTCTGCGCAACGTCACCAAAGACATCTTGGATTCGCTCACCGCGCGCGAAGCCAAAGTGCTGCGCATGCGCTTCGGCATCGAAATGAACACCGACCACACACTCGAAGAAGTCGGCAAACAATTCGACGTCACCCGCGAACGTATCCGCCAGATAGAAGCCAAAGCACTGCGCAAACTGCGCCACCCCTCGCGCTCAGAGAAGCTCAAGAGCTTCCTCGACGGCGAGAACTAAGCCTTACGGGCCTTTAGCTCAGTTGGTTAGAGCAGAGGACTCATAATCCTTTGGTCCCCGGTTCAAGTCCGGGAGGGCCCACCAAAAACAAAAGCCTCGCAGCGATGCGAGGCTTTTTGTTTGAAGCGCAGAAGCGAAAGCTTAGTTCTTTGGATCGTATTTGAACGATAGCGCCACACGCGCACGATAGGCAGACACCTTACCGTCCTTCACCACCATATCCAACTTCACCACCTCTGCCACACGCAGATCACGCAAAGTCTTAGAAGCCACCGTCACCGCATTCGCAGCGGCATCCTCCCACGACTTCTTACTCGTTCCCACGATCTCGGTGATGCGATAAACACTATCTTTAGCCATGGCTCGCTCCCTTATCTAAGTTGAACATCAAAAATCGATCGGTGATGCAGACCCGTAAATTACGCCTAAGCGCGAACTAATGCACTGCTTTTTCAAACCGCAACACACAACCCCAATGGGAAGCCTTTGACACACACCGTGGCAGCGCGCAGACTGCCGCGAATTCGCAAACATGCACAGGAGAAAAGAATGTCCAAGAAACGCTTCCACTGCCAAGCCGTCACCCATGTTGGTGTAAAAAGCATCAGCATCACCGACGACGCACACCACTTCTGCCTCACCCTAGAAGACGCGGGTGTCCGACTCACCTTCCTGCAAGAAGCCATCGCCCTCGGCAAATATCCCATCGCCATGGAACTGGTGAACACCTGCGCCAAACTGATGACTGGCCCCACCGTGAAATATCACATCAACCAACACGACGCCGAGAAGTTTCATCACTCGCTGGATAAAGCACTGCACCATTGAAAGTGTAGGCGCGAAAAAACTGAAGCCTCGCAGGGATGCGAGGCTTTTTGTTTGTGGTCACAATTTGTGACCACCTCAAAGATATTGGCTGGTCTGAATATAGGCCAAATGGCATATACCCTCGGCAAAACATAAAGGTTACTATTCACGCCGAAGAAAAACGCCCCATCGGCTTTGCGCTGTGGAAAGAAAGCGTATTGATGCATTTGTAATTCATACAATCGGATTAATCCATGAGCCTATACGAGCAACTCCAAAAAGCGAAAAGCGAAGAAGACGTCAAAGACGCTTACATCAAAGCACTCGGGCTCAAGGGTTTCACCAAGGGGCTGATCGACATTCAAACCAACGAGATTTGGTTTGAAGCCAAAGACACAGGCAAGCACTCCAGCTACGCCATGTTCACGCAGTTGCTGCATTACGTGCAGGTCGCGCTCAACAAGGGCGAGACCGTGCCGCCGTTCCTTGCCGTCATCGACACCGAAAAAGCCGCGCTGATGAAAAGCGCGGACGTATTGCCCTTCCTACAAAAGAAGACAGTGAACTGGGGTAAATCCGCCAGCCAATACACGCAAGAAGCACTGGATGCAATCTCCGCCCACATCGGCACTCACTTCGTCTCGTTCAAAATCTCCACGCACGAAGACGAATTCATCAGCACCGTCAAAGCCGCCATCAAATCGGGTGAGATCATCCGCACCCAGATCACCCCGGACAACCTGAAACAGGTTTTCGACAAATGGGTAGAGATGATCGGACGCGAGATCGAAGGCGTGAATGAGGACGATTACGCCCTGCTGTTCTTCGCCGACATCATGCATGACGGCACCGTATCCACTCACGCCAACCTGCCCGCCGAGTTGATGCACAAGAACGGCGCGCCCGTGTTCAGCTTGGGTGGCAAGATTTACGAGTTGGGCAACAAAGAAGGCTACCGCCAGTTCTGGGCCATCTATCACAGGCCGCCCAAATCCGAATACCGCGACTACCTGCTCGAACGCCGCGACAGCCTGATACCGTTGGACGAGCGCAGCTTCAAAGGCGCGTACTACACACCGCTGGCCGTGGTGGACAAAGCCTACGACAAGCTCGCCGAAACCTTGGGCAAGAACTGGCAGAAAGACTACATCGTGTGGGATATGTGCTGCGGCGTGGGCAACCTCGAAGTCAAACACAGCAACCCGCGCAACATCTACATGAGCACGCTAGACGAAGCCGATGTGGACGTGATGAAAGCCACCAAGACCTGCGTCGCCGCACAGCGTTTTCAATACGATTATCTGAATGACGACATCACCGACGACGGCAAGATCGATTACAGCCTCACCAACAAAGTACCAGCGGGATTGCGCAAAGCGATTGCCGAGGGCAAGAAGATTCTGGTGCTGATAAATCCACCGTATGCGGAAGTAACCAGTGGCGGCAATACCGTCGTTGGGGCAGAGGCGGAGAGCAAGGCTGGCGTAACAAATACAAAATATGCCTCTACTGCTATGGGCGAGTATGGCAAAGCAAGCAACGAATTATTTACGCAATTTGTTGCACGTATTGCGCACGAGATACCTACTGCCACTTTAGCGATGTTTAGTAAGTTGAAGTACATCAATGCACCTACTCTTGAGGTATTTCGTAACGCATGGCAGGCCGAATATTTGGGCGGTTTTGTGGTACATAGCCAAGCGTTCGATGGCTTAAAAGGAAATTTTCCAATTGGGTTTTTAGTCTGGAAAACTAACCAAAAATCTACTGACAAACTATTCATTACTGAAATCGCAGTAGAGGTTTTGGATAAATACGTGCAGGCAATTGGCGCAAAAAGCTTTTACAACTTGCCCAGTGAACAATTGCTCACCAATTGGATATCCCGCCCCAAAACAAACGCGCGTGATGTTGTCCCATTAAAAAATGCAATTGTTCCTGCTACAGCAACCAAAGATTTGCGAGGAACGAAGTGGTCAGATAACGCTATTGCTTACATATTGAGTGGCGGGAATGATTTGCAACACGCTAATCAACAAACTGTTATTTTTTCGTCTGGGTATGGCAGCGCACGCGGCTACTTCGTTAATCCTGACAATCTTTGGCAAGTGGCTGTGTTATTTTCAGTTCGTCGTCTAGTTAAACCCACTTGGCTTAACGACCGCGACCAATTCCTACAACCCACCGCACAACTTACCGATGAGTTCAAAACCGATTGTTTGATGTGGATGCTGTTCAACGGCAGCAACCTCACCGCTGGCGCAAACGATCTCGAATGGAACGACAAGAAGTGGTCGCTAGTGAATCACTTCATTCCGTTCACCGAGGCGGAAGTGGATGCGCCCGGTCGCTTCGAGTCTGACTTTATGGTGCAGTATCTATCCGACAAGCCGCTATCCGCTGAAGCACTCGCCGTGCTTGATGCAGGCCGCGTGTTGTGGAAAGCCTACTTCGCCCATACCGATGTGCGTACCGTGCGCGACGAATTGAAATTGAATCGCCCAGATGTGGGGTGGTATCAAATTCGAAATGCGCTGAAAAAACGTAACGAGAGCGGTGATGTCGCCCCTGTTGATTTCACCCCGTTCGAGACTGCCTACAGAGCCTTAGGCGACAAGCTGCGCCCGCAGGTGTTCGAGTTGGGATTCTTGCGATAATAAATGAGGCTACTGTTCC
>Ga0209015_10114_pt1 | contig 11565 bp, 10 predicted proteins | sample EPASupsiteSAE300_FD_187264 | JGI IMG/M metagenome (GOLD analysis project Ga0209015, IMG submission 187264) | Bioremediated contaminated groundwater from EPA Superfund site, New Mexico - Sample SAE3-00 (SPAdes) (version 2) | ecosystem: Environmental > Aquatic > Deep subsurface > Groundwater >...
GGGGGGGGGGGAGATAGCACCCACCTTGAATGGGAGAACCGCTTCTTGCTGGTCGGCGGCGAAGCGGCACCAAGCCAATATCGAATATGAGTTCTGAGTGGGGCGTTGCCGGTGAGAACAGAGGCCGACGTATTAGGTCGGCCTCTGTCGTATTTGAGTGAATGGAAGTTAGATCAAGCCCATTGCCACCAGCGCGATGAACGCGGCGAACAACACGAAGTGGCTGATGCCTTCGATGGCGTTCGTTTCGCCGTCATGCAAGTTGTTCATCACGGTGAGGAAGGTGAGCAACAACATTCCTCCTTGTATCGGGGTCAGCGCCATGACGATGCGTTCACCATTGAACAATGCGATGGCTTCGATCACGGGCAATGTGAGCAACACAGTCGCCAATGATGCGCCGAGCGCGATGTTCACCGTGGTCTGCATGCGGTTGTGCTGCGCAGCACGCAGTGCGGTCAAAATCTCTGGACTGGCAGAGATGAGTGCGACCAAGACCGCAGGGATGGACTTGGGTAGGCTGCTACCGGCGAGTCCGGCATCCAGCAACACTGACAACACTTCCGAGAGCAATCCGACCAGCACGATCGCGCCCAGCATGATGCCGACGTGCAGACTGTTGGGGCTGTGCGCTTCGTCATGTGCCTCTTCATCCGTGGCGCTGGAATATTCGAAGAAGGTGCGATGCTCTACTGTCTGCAAGCGTAAGAAGCCCATATACATCACCGCCATGATGCCGATGGAGAAGATGGAGTAGATATGCCATTTATCATCAGGCACGAAATCTGGAATGAACATGCCCACGCCGATGGCGACCAACAACATGGCGATGAACGAGTTGCCGGAATCGACGTTGTACTTACTGCTGCCATGTTTCATCCCGCCCACGATGGCGGCCAATCCCAAGATGCCGTTGATATCGAACATCACGGCGGCGAACACGGTATCGCGTGCCAGCGTCGGGTTCGGTTCACCCATCAGCAACACTACCAAGATGACTACTTCGACAGACACGGCGGCGAGGGTCAATATCAACGTGCCATAGGGTTCACCGAAACGCACAGCCAACACTTCAGCGTGGTGCGCGATGCGAAAAGCCACACCGATGATGGCGGCCAAGATGACCAATAGCAGGCCCCATAAAGCTATGCCGCCGTGTTCGACTGCGCCGTGTTCAAGTGCGAAGCCTAGTCCGAGGATGAAGAGGGCGATGGCGATAGGTAGTTCTGATCTCAGGTATTTCATGCTGACTCCTTGTTGCGTTGATACGTGACGAAATGATAATGCAAAGGTTGTGGTGTCTCTTGTGAGTGTACCTCGCGTGCGGTCTCTTGCCATGCACGCTTATCGAGATCGGGGAAGTGCGCATCGCCATCCACATCCTGCTGTATCTCGGTGATGTAAAGCGTGTCTGCCAGTGACAGCGATTGCGCATAGATGTCCGCGCCACCGACGATGAAGGCATCGGTGTCAGCCGCACAGGCAGCGATGGCTTCTTGCAAGGAATGGGTGACGATGCAGCCCTCAATCTTCAAATTTTTATCGCGTGTGACGACCACGGTGGTGCGCCCCGGCAACGGTTTGCCGATGGAGTCGAACGTCTTACGCCCCATGATCATGTGATGTCCCATGGTCAGCGTTTTGAAATGCTTCAGGTCTTCAGGGCAGCGCCAAGGCAGCGTGTTGTTCACGCCGATGGTAAGGTTCTGTGCCATGGCGACGATGATTGAAATCTTGCTCATTCGTTTTACCAATGTAACGTCCGCATGCGCGAACTCTTCTTCTGTTGATGGGATTGCATACGCGCTACGACATGGTCGAGCACGTCGATGGCGTCAAGCACGAAGGGGCCTTTGTTGAGCATGATACATTCCGCACGTTCGGCCATTGCCGCATCGGTGACTTCAGCACGCGAAGGCATGTTCTCCTTCACCAGTCCTTCCAGTACCTGCGTCGCCCAGATGACCGGCACATGCGCCGATTCGCACAGCCACATGATCTCCTCCTGCGTCTCAGCCAGCTTCTCGTAGCCGATCTCCACTGCTAGGTCGCCGCGCGCGATCATCACGCCAAAAGGATGGTTGCCCGCACCGCGCACGATGATCTCGGGCAGATTCTTCAGCCCTTTTTTTGTTTCGATCTTGGCGACGATGCCGAGCTTGCTTGCGTCACGAAGTGCCAACGCTTTGATGAGCGCTTCCATGTCGGCGGCAGACTGCACAAAAGAGTAGCCGACGATGTCCGCATGCGCGACCACGAAATCCAGATCGCGCAAGTCTTTCTCTGTGAGCGCGGGCAGTGACAAGTCGGTGTCGGGGAAATTGAGGCCTTTCTCCGCCATCAGTTTCGAGCCTTGCGCCTTAGCGCGAGTCACGCGCAACAACACACCTTCAGCATCCAGAGATTCCACCACGGTGCTGATGTGGCCATCGTCGATGAGCACGCGTTGTCCTGGCTGCAAATGGTCGAGCACGGCAGCTTGGGCGCAGGAGATGTGCGCCGGGAGAATGCTGTTGTCGGCTTCGTCGATCTCGGCAGGCTCTCCGGGAGAGGGTGCGCGTGTCAACTTGAGCAGGTCACCCTCGTGTATCAGAATGGTCATCGGTGTCGCAGCGATAGCGCCAATGAACGTGGTGAACACAGGATGGCCGTGTTTGGAATGGGCGAGATGAGTGAGAGAGAGGTTCTCCTCCAGATAGGCAGTGCCATCGCAAGAGACGACGACCTCGAACTTGGAGAGTTTCTCGGTGACGATGAAGACGCTATCCTTCCCGCGCAAGTCGGTGAATTTGATCTGGTCGTCTTGCTGCAAGCGTTGCAACCAATCCAGAGCGACGCTGAGGCGTGCCGGAAGTCTGCGTCCCAACCCGTCTTTGCTGGCGTTGCAGCCATGCTTGCCGCTGGCGTCTAGAATCACTGTGGCAGGTGCGGTGATGGCTCCCCTGTCGTTGCGGACGGGTTTGAGGTGCACGATGCTCTGACTCAATTCGACTGCGCCTGTGCGCAATTTAGGTCCCGCCAAGTCCATCATTACTTTGCAATTACGGCCTACCTCTTGTTCTGCGCGACGCACGAAGGTGATCATCTTCTTCCACACCTCGGCTGAATCATGCGCGCAATTGATGCGTGCACAATCCATGCCGCGTCGCACCAACTCTTTCACGAACTCGTAGTCTGACGCCGCCTCGCTAGGGAAGGTCACCATGATGCGTACCGAGCGATGCTTGGGTTCGGCGCCGAACAAATGATTGGTGCGAAGGCTGAGTTGGTTGCCGATCTCGCAAAAGGTGCGTGCGGCAGACAACAGTTTCTTCAGGTGTGTCGGCGTTCCAGTGAGTGCCTCGACCGCATGGATGACGGCATCAAGGTTGGCGAGCACATGCCCTTCCGTACGACCCAGCGATGACAGGCCGATGGAGGCCAGCAGCGTCTGTATCTCACGCAGGTCTTGGCGTCGCAAGCCGATATAGGCCGCCATGTTGCCAGCGGAGGAAAGGAAATCCTGATCGTGGATGTGAGGCTGCCAATTCTTCAGCAGATTTTGTTGCGTCTTTTCTGCTTCAGCGCGGAAGTGCCGCAACTCGTGTAACAACTTGGTCAGTTGTTGCTCGTCGATGTCGCTGGCTGGGTGCTTTGCGGTGCTCACGATGATTCGATTAGATCGCTACTGGAGCCTTGATCGCAGGGTGCGGGTCGTAGCCTTCGAGGGTGAAATCTTCAAACTTGAAGCCGAAGATGTCTTTCACGTTGGGATTGATCTTCATCGTCGGCAGCGCGCGCGGTTCACGCGACAGTTGCAGCGCAGCCTGTTCCATGTGATTGGAATACAGGTGAGCGTCACCGAAGGTATGCACGAAGTCGCCGGCCTTCAATCCGCAAACCTGCGCCATCATCATGGTGAGCAACGCGTAGCTGGCGATGTTGAACGGCACACCTAGGAAGATATCGGCGCTACGTTGGTACAACTGGCAGGACAACTTCCCATCGGCGACATAAAACTGGAAGAAAGCATGACAAGGCGCGAGCGCCATCTTGTCTAGCTCGCCCACGTTCCAAGCCGAAACGATGATGCGTCGCGAATCGGGGTTGTTCTTGATCTGCTCGACCGCGACCTTGATCTGGTCGATGACGCGACCGTCTATGGTCTCCCACGAGCGCCATTGCTTGCCATACACCGGGCCAAGATTGCCGTTCTCATCCGCCCATTCGTCCCAGATGCTGACACCGTTCTCTTTCAGATACTTGGTATTGGTGCTGCCCTGCAAGAACCACAGCAGTTCATGCACGATGGATTTTAGGTGACACTTCTTGGTGGTGACCAGCGGGAAACCTTTGGAGAGATCGAATCGCATCTGGTAGCCGAACACGCTGGTGGTGCCGGTGCCGGTGCGGTCGGATTTGAAGGTGCCGTGGTCGAGCACGTGTTGCATTAGATTGAGGTATTGGCGCATGAGGACTTGAGTAAATTCAATTCAAGCCACAGAGCACACAGAGTACACAGAGAAAGGGGTGAAGCGCTGGGGGATCTCTGTGATCTCTGTGTCCTCTGTGGCAAATGGTTTTTTACGTGATAATGACAACACTCATCATCTATCGAGGCCGCAATGCTAGCACAACTGACTCTGTTCCCCGCCCTACCCAAGACCTTCAGCGCCACCCATTTGCTGGTATTGATGCCCAAGGCAAAAGCACTGTCGAAAGATATTCCCCACGGCGATCTGCTGGCTGCGACACTCAAGCGTCGCGATATGAAAATAGAAGAGTTCGCGAAATCTTCTGTCACTGCGAATACGGCGAATGGCGGCTTGGTATCGTGGGTGATGATGGATGCGTCAAAGGACACCTTCGGCTTGCAGACTCAGGTGCGCAAGGCGATGCAGCCTTTGTTGGATGAGCAGCCCAAAGAATTGAGCATCGTCGTCACAGGGATGAATGCGCAGCGCGAAGCAGAGCTTGCCGTCTACGGCGCGTGGGTCAATGGTGCGTTGCTGCCTGTGAGCAAAAAGAAAGATGAGCGCAAGGCGCTGCAAAAGATCGCGCTTTACGGGTGTGGAGACAATAAGGCATTTGATGCCTTGAAAGCCCAAGCTGCAGGCAATTTGCTGTGTCGCGAATTGACGGTGTTGCCGCCCAACGAATTGACGCCGGGTTCGTACCGTCTGCGCGTGAAGAAGTTGGCGCAAGAGAACAAGTGGAAGCACGAAGAATTCGACATGAAGGCGCTGCGCAAGATGGGGGCGGGTGCATTCGTTGCCGTCGCGCAAGGCAGTCATGATGAAGATGCCGCCATCGTCCATCTCACCTACAAACACCCGAAAGCGAAGCAGACCGTCGCGCTGGTGGGTAAAGGTATCTGCTTCGATACGGGCGGCCACAATCTGAAACCCTCGCGTTACATGCTCAACATGCATGAGGACATGAACGGCTCTGCGGTGAGTCTGGGCATCCTGCTAGCGGCCTCGCAACAGAAGCTGCCGGTGAACATCGACTGCTGGTTGGCGCTGGCGCAGAACCACATCAGCCCCAAAGCTTACAAACAGAACGACATCGTGAAGGCACTCAACGGTACGCACATCGAAGTGATGCATACAGATGCAGAAGGGCGAATGGTATTGGCGGATACCTTGACGCTGGCGTCGCGCGCCAAACCCGACCTGATGATCGATTTCGCCACGCTCACCGGCAGCATGGCGATGGCATTGGGGGCGCGCTACAGCGGGGTGTTTGCGACGACGGACGAACTGGCGCAGCGTGCGGTGACGACGGGCAAGCAGGTGGGTGAACGCTTGTGTGCGTTTCCGCAGGACGAAGATTACGAACCCGCGCTGGATTCTAAAGTGGCCGACATCAAACAATGCACACTGGATGGCGATGCCGACCACATCTTGGCGACCCGTTTCCTAAAACGATTCGTCGAAAAAGATACGCCGTGGTTGCACGTCGATCTGTCGGCCAGTCGCTGTGAAGGCGGGCTGGGTGCGGTGACGAGTGACGTGAACGGTTTTGGTGTAGCGTGGGGTTTGCGTATGCTTCAAGGCTGAGCGTGTCAAGCGGAAAGAATATATAGGCCATCGAAACGCTTGACCATGTGTCAAGACGGTATGTACTGTGCGCGCGGGTTTACTAGTGCATGTGATTTCATAAAGGGAAAGCAAGATGAAAAAGAAGGTGCTGTGCGTTGCGTTGGGAGCGTTGTTTATGAGTGGTTGTGCCACGATATTTGAAGGTGGTACGCAGCCAGTTACGTTTAAAAGCATTCCAGACTCAGCTTCAGTAGCTATACTGAATCGCGCTGGCGAAAAGGTGCATGTGGGAACAACACCGATGACAGTTACTTTGAAGCGAGGAGCTGGCTACTTTAAGTCGGAAGTCTATACGGTCAAGGTTTCCAAGGACGGCTTCACTCCTAAAGACATGACAGTTACGGGTACGGTGAATGGTTGGTATGTCGCTAACATCTTGTTTGGTGGGCTTATTGGCCTGTTAATTGTTGATCCAATCACAGGCGCTATGTATGACCTTGCTCCAGAAACAGTCAATTCAACTCTGGAGGCAATGAATGTGAAAACATCTAGCACAGAAAGATCTTTGACAGTGGTTTTGGCTGAGCAATTGCCAGCTGATGCATGGGTACATGCACGGCTAATCAAGGCCAACTAAATATATAGGCCTTCATGCTCATTGCTTTTTCCATAGCCACTTTGCTACCATGGAATCGCCGTTTGAAAAGGCAATGTTCGTAGTCCATCAACTCTCTAAGGGGGAATCATATGAAGCATGCAATGAAGAAAACGATGTTGGCTTTGTCTTTGACTGTGGCTGCGGCTAGTGCGAGCGCTGGAACGACCCAAGATGCAGCGGGTTGCGGCGTGGGGACGATGATTTTCAAGGATAAGTCTGGCTTGGTGTACGGCCTAATGGCGGCTACAACTAACGGGTCTTTTACAAATGGTCTGATTTCACAAACATTCGGCTTACTAAACTGCCCTGAGTCAACTTCTATCAAGGGCAAAATCGCCACCTTCATCGATTTCAACAAGCAACAACTAGCTGTTGAGACCGCACAAGGTCAAGGTGAGCATCTGGCAGCATTGGTCGATATGTACGGCGTGAAAGAAGCTGATCGTGCAGCTGCGACCAGCGCGCTGAAGGCTAACCAAGCAACGATCTTCAGCGGCTCTAGCACTGCTGAGATCCAAGCTGCTGTGACACAGACTCTGCAAGCTTTCGTTTCCTAAGATCGCTTGTGGTATCAAAAAAGCCGAGGCTAATCACCTCGGCTTTTTGTTGGGGATTCCACTCTCGAATGCGTATCTACACTTCCATTCTTAGTATCTTGTTGGCGACACTCTTGAGCTTGTCCGTTGGGATAAGTCACGCTCAAACCATCACCGAGCAACAGCAAACGAACATCGACGCCATGCTGCGACTGGCTCAACAGGCGCAATTAGGCCAAAGTGCCGAGTGGTACAAGATCAACCAATACCATCCCACACTAAGTGGCGTGAAAAGCCGTGTGGACGACACCAGCTATTTCTTGGCGGCCAACGGAAAACGCGACCCAAGTGCCGAATTGGAGGCGACCATCCGTGCCGCCTATGACGAAGGCATGGTAGAGAAGAGCAAACAGCCCAATCTATGTCGTTGGGTGGCACGTTATCAATATTTGAGTCGCAGTATGAAGACACATGGCTTCGACTATCCTGCTCCGCGTTGTGAAGGATTCGAACGCTGGAAGTCCGGCATGGCGCGCGACCATGTCTCAATGATCTTTGCCTCCATCTATCTCAACAGTCCAGCCTCGATGTACGGCCACATCTTTATGCGCTTCGATAGCGCAAAAGCAGGTGAATTCAACCGACTCGGCGATATGACCGTGGGGTATACGGTGAATAATAGAGGCGACTTCGGCCCAATATTTTTGCTAAGCAGCTTGGCGGGAGGCTTTCCTGGTGACTTTCTCTCTATCCCATACTTCATGAAGGTGCGTGAATATGCCGATCTAGAGAACCGCGACCTATGGGAATACCAGACCGACTTCACCCCCGAAGAGATCGACAAGATGCACGCCTTCATTTGGGAGCAGAGCTTCACTTATGTCGATTATTATTTTGCTGACGATAACTGCGCGTTGATCTTGTTGGCGACGCTGGAGTCAGGTCGTCCAAGTTTGGATCTGATCGAATCAGCCAAGCCTTGGTTAGCACCGTTGGATACCGTCAAAGTGTTACGTGGTGCAGGTGTGGTGACGAAGAAGCGTTACCGTCCTTCGCAATACAGCACACTCATCTCCAACGTGGAACGTGCCCCCGAAACGGTGCGAGAGCAAGCCGTTGCGCTGGCCCACGGCATGCAATTGCCAGAAGCGATACCTGGTGTGAACGCGCAAGAGCAAGCTCAGATACTCGACCTCGCATTGGGCGTACTGGAATATGAGCGCAACCAAAAGAACTCAGAACAAGAAGCTGCACCGCTCAATCTGTTCCAACTCAAGCTGGCGATGTTGCGTAGCAAAGTGGATGCATCGGCCACCTACCAGCCCGCGCCTACGCCGCGCCAAAGCCCAGATGAAGGCCATGACTCTTTCCGCGTCGGTATGGCATTGGGGCAAGTGGATGGGGTGGCCTATGGGCAACTCAATACGCGCTTGGTCTATCACGACAGTCTTGATCCCAACGCAGGCTTCTCTCCCGGAGTGAGTTCCAAGATCGGCGACCTGCACCTCCGATTCAATGACAAACAGATCCGTTTCGAGCGCCTCGATCTGTTCGAAGTCTTTTTGCCTTCGGTGCGCACCGCTTGGTATCGCCCGCTGACCATTAAAGCCAACATCTCTGTGCGGCGCGAGGTGCAACGTGACGATGGGCTGGCACCTGCCGTGTTTCGTATCGAACTAGGTGCGGGCGAAGGCTATCGCATCAGCGAACACAGCCAGATGTACGTCATCGCTGACGCCATCACGCGGTTGAGAAGTGGCGCATCGAGTTTGGCGGTAGGTCCTGTTGCGGGATGGATGTGGCAACCCGAAGCAAGATGGCGCGCAGAAGCGGGTGCGGGAGCGTTCTGGAATGTGGCAGGAGGCCTGCGCGATATGGGTGTCTATCGTGTGACGGCGGGTATCGCATGGGATGTGTACGACAATCAGAACAACATCCGCCTCAACGTGACACGTCAATCGACAAGCCAAGGTGGCGATGCGTTGGACAGTTACACCGACGTGCAACTGGCTTACTACCACTACTTCTGATCACAGCGCCGCCGCCACCAGCCAATAGCGCGCAAATTTACCGGCAGCCATGAACAGCGCCGCCTTCCACGGATTCAGGCGCAACCAACCCGCCGCGATACACAACGCATCACCGATGAAGGGCAGCCACGCGAACAACAAGGCAGGTGTGCCGTAGTTGCGTACCTTCTCTACATGTTTGAGTTGCTGCGTCATCGGCAATAGCCAGCCCATGCCGAACGACATCATCCCGCCCAGCGTGTTGCCGAGTGTGCCGATGATGATTGCAGGCCAGAATAGTTCGGGTTGCGCTTTTAAGGTGCCGATGAGGACGAGTTCCGAGCCGCCCGGCAGCAAGGTCGCACCCAGCAAGCTGGAAACGAATAGTCCCCACAGGCTGAGGTCGCTAGCGAAGAATTGGGTGAGGGTGTCCATCTTTTTACGTCATTCCCGCGTAGGCGGGAATCCAGTTTGACAATTTAACTGAGCTCCCACCTGTCACAGGTCAGTTTATCCTGAGCTTGTCGAAGGGCAGGAGTGACGGTTTAGTGTCTCTTTTTCGGCGGCAGCAAATCAGTGATCGTGCCTTCTGCCATCTCGGCTGCGAAGTTGAACGTCTCCGACAGGGTCGGGTGCGGATGGATGGTGAGGCCGATGTCGTGCATGTCTGCGCCCATCTCCAACGCCAGCACCGCTTCGGCGATCAGCTCGCCCGCGTTCACGCCCACGATACCCGCGCCCAAGATGCGGCGAGTCTTCGGATCGAGCAACACTTTGGTCATACCCTCTTCACGTGCGATGGAGAGTGCGCGACCCGATGCTGCCCAAGGGAATGCGCCCTTCTCGTATTCGATGCCCTGGGCTTTCGCCTCCGTCTCGGTCAGACCCATCCATGCCACTTCCGGGTCGGTGTATGCCACGGACGGGATGGTGAGCGGTTCGAAGAACGCTTTGTGTCCGGCGATGTTCTCCGCCGCCACCTTGCCTTCGTGTACTGCCTTGTGCGCCAACATCGGGTTGCCCACGATGTCGCCGATGGCGAAGATGTGCGGCACGTTGGTGCGCATCTGCTTATCGACGGGGATGAAGCCGCGCTCATTCACGATGAGCCCTGCCGCTTCCGCATTGATGAGACGACCATTGGGGCTGCGACCGACTGCCATCAACACGCGGTCATACACCTGAGGTTCAGCCGGCGCCTGTTCGCCTTCGAAGGTGACTTTCAAGCCTGCCTTGGTCGCTTCGATCTTGGTGACCTTAGTTTTCAGCATGATGGATTCGTAACGTTTGCCGATGCGGGTGTGCAGCGGCTTCACCATATCTTTGTCTGCACCGGGCATCAGTTGGTCCATCAATTCGACGACGGAAATTTTAGAGCCGAGCGCGTCATACACCGTCGCCATCTCCAAGCCGATGATGCCGCCACCAATCACCAACATGCGCTTCGGCACATCTTTCAGTGCCAAAGCACCGGTGGAGTCGATGATGCGCTCGTCGTCGTAAGGGAAACCGGGGATGCGCGCCACGCTAGAACCTGCGGCAACGATACAGTTGTCAAAAGTGACGACCTTCTTGCCTTCAGGCGTCTCAACTTCAAGACTGTTGGGCGAGGTGAACTTCGCCACGCCGCGTACCACTTGCACCTTGCGTTGTTTCGCCAAGCCAGCGAGGCCGCCGGTGAGCTTGCCGATGACGCTCTCTTTCCACGTGCGGATCGCATCGATGTCGATCTTCGGTTTTGCAAAGGTCACGCCGTGATGCGATACCTCTTCCGCCTCGCTGATGACTTTGGAGACATGCAACAAGGCTTTGGAGGGGATGCAACCCACATTCAGACAAACACCACCGAGCGATGCGTGCTTCTCGATCAGCACGACTTGCTTACCGAGATCGGCGGCGCGGAAAGCAGCGGTGTACCCGCCGGGGCCTGCGCCCAGCACCACCACTTCGGCGTGGATGTCACCTTTGGCGGCAGCGGCGGCTGGAGTAGGAGCGACTTGTGGGGTAGCAACAGGGATGGGAGCTGTTTGTGGAGCAGGCTTGCTAACGGTGGGCGCAGGCGCTTCCGCACTGCTTTCCAACATCAATATGACAGAGCCTTCCGAGACCTTATCGCCCAGCTTCACTTTCAATTCTTTCACCACACCAGCGGCGGGGGAGGGCACTTCCATCGTGGCTTTGTCTGTCTCCAGAGAGATGAGCGCCTGCTCCTTCTCAACGGTGTCGCCCGCCTTTACGCTGATTTCAATGACGGCGACGCCTTTGAATCCGCCGATGTCCGGTACTTTGATTTCGATGATTTGGCTCATGCTATTTTTCTCCAATGTCATGAGCCAAAA
>Ga0209015_10116_pt1 | contig 11495 bp, 10 predicted proteins | sample EPASupsiteSAE300_FD_187264 | JGI IMG/M metagenome (GOLD analysis project Ga0209015, IMG submission 187264) | Bioremediated contaminated groundwater from EPA Superfund site, New Mexico - Sample SAE3-00 (SPAdes) (version 2) | ecosystem: Environmental > Aquatic > Deep subsurface > Groundwater >...
ATGCTTGCTTTCAAGTCGAGATCGGCAGGCGGGCACTGCATGATCTCAGAGCACAGTGTGTACATCGCATCAGCCCCCACGTTTCCAGAACTTCCCTTGATGATGTGCGCTAGTTCTTTGAAAGTCGCATACTCATGATTCGCCAGCGATGTGCGCATCGCCTCCAAAATTTTCTCGGTTTCAGAGATGTAACCATGAATCACCACTTGCAAGAAGTTGTCCTGTCCTTCACCCAATAGAGTGAGCTGGTGCAAGGTGTTCTCGTTGAGCAATGAGGAGTGTTCATCGTCATCCTCGTTAGAAGTAGAAAGCTCGGCAACATCCACGGTGTTCATCGTGGATGTTAGTCTGGCGATAGTGTCGAGCAGTGTGATGGCATCGACGGGCTTGGTGAGATACGAATCAATCTCAGCTGCTTCACATTCACGCATGGCTGCGATGGTCGCATCAGCAGTCAAAATGATCACGGGTGTTGGCACACTCTGCAAAGAGGTGGCACGATGTATCTTGACCACATCTAACCCCCCCATCTGCGGCATGTTCATGTCGAGTATCATCAGGTCAAAACGCATTTGTTCCAGCATGTCTAGTGCTTGTTCTCCATCCTCTACTAGTTCTACCTTGTGCCCGCCGTGCTCTAAGATGCGCGCAATGATCTTGCGGTTAGTACCATTGTCATCTGCCACCAAGATACGCACTCCGCGTTTTTCTTTGTTGGTGCGTTCGTAATGGTCTTTGAAGGAGATGACGCCAGATGTGGGACGAGGTGTCATCACACCATGGAGTGCGTTGAATAGCAGGGTCTTGTCTAGAGGGAATCGCAATAGACAGGTATAACCAAGCCCAAGACGATCTACATCTAACTCTGCCTGCATATCTGGATTGAACAAGATCAGTGATATCGAATGACTTGGGTCTAAGACGGCGATCTTGTCTGCGAAATCTTTTGCATTCATCCCGAAATTCTGTGGCGAGCACATCACCACCACGCCTTTCTGCTGGCTAAGCGCCATCTGGTTCAGACGGGGGAAAAAACGGTCGACGGAGTCCTCGTGTTCATACCTGACACGCCATCCTGCCAAGCAGTTCGCCAACACATTGCGTTCTGCTTGGGCGATGCCGATGCTGATCACGCGCAACTGATCGAGCGAGGTGGGGCTGCTGATCTCATTCATGAGGACTTGCTTGCCGAAGGGGAGTTCGAACCAGAACACACTGCCTATCCCCAGTTCACTGTGTACGCCGATCTTACCGCCCAGTAACTTGACCAGATCACGGGAGATGGTCGTTCCTAGGCCCGTGCCGCCATATTTGCGGGCGATAGAAGGGTCTGCCTGAGTAAAGCGATCGAATATGGTTCGCTGTGCTTCTGGCGAGATGCCTATGCCAGAATCAATGACCTCGAACTTTAGGTATGCGGTCGTTTCATCTTGGCGAAGGGTGGCGATTCTTAGTTCGACACTCCCTTTGTGGGTGAATTTGATCGCATTCCCGATTAGGTTGATGATGACCTGCAAGAGATGCAGCGCGTCACCATTCAGTGCGAACGGGGTGTCAGGCGAGAATCGCACATTCAGCTGCAATTGTTTTTCAGCAGCCTGAGACTGGAACATCTCGGCGATGTTGTTGGCGAGTTCATGCAGATCAAAATCGATCTTCTCCGACTCCAACTTTCCGCTCTCGATCTTGGAAAAATCCAGTACGTTCTCGATGAGTTGTTGCAATATCTTGGATGAATTCTTTAATGTCCTTACAAGGTCATGCTGCTCTCGGTTGAGTGGGGTGACTGTAAGTAAATCGCTGACACCAATCAGGCCATTCAAGGGGGTTCGCATCTCGTGGCTCATATGCGCTAGGAACTGGGTCTTGGCTTGATTGGCTTCATTCGCTTTTTCGAGAGCTTGGTTCAGTTGATTTCTTAGCTTAATGAGATATAGAGGGATAAGAATCAATGGAATCATCAGCCCGATTGATAGCCTGATGTTTGATGCCCAATAATCATTAAAGATGATTACAGTGGAAAACCCAATCACGCTTAATATGTAAGAGCTGATTAGTGCGGGAACACCATATCGAAGCCCATTTCCAACAATCACCCAGAGGTAAACGCCAAAGAATAATGCTCCACTTTCTTCAGTCAACATCATTCCGTATGTAGTAGCGCCAATATCAGCAAACATCGTTAATAATCGTCTTGGGACGGAGGGCTTGCCATTAATTAAAACGGCAAGCAGCACAAGGAAGCCTGCTAATAACCATTGCCCTGCAAAAACAAGTACGGCCCAGTGGTTTGTTTTGCCCGAAAAATACTCAATCAATAAATATATAAATATTAGAGATGCGAATAACACGCGCAACATGGCCTGTTCATGCTCGCCGCTACGGTGCTTGAGTTGCAGGATGAAATGTCTGAGTAGTCGATTCATTGGATCACCCTGATAGTAGAGGTTACGGGCGCATCCTGAAGTTGTTGTTGCACCAACAGCACTTTGCGGTACTGAGCAACGAAGGCTTCGACGCAATCGGGATCGAAATCCGTCCCCGATTTGGCGATGACGTATTCCAGTGCACGTTCGTTCGTCCACGCTTGCTTGTAAGGGCGTGCTATGGTCAAAGCATCATAGACATCTGCGACGGCGACGATGCGTGACTCCAGTGAGATTTCCCTGCCGGATAAGCCATTGGGATACCCGCTGCCATCGAACTTCTCGTGATGACCTAGTGAGATTTCTGCAGCAAGTGCGATGAACATCGATTTGCTGCCGTGCAGCATGTTGTAGCCGATGACGGAATGATTCTTCATCTGATTGAATTCTTCGGGCGTCAACTTGGAGGGTTTGAGCAGGATGTTGTCAGGGATGCCGATCTTGCCGATGTCATGCATCGGAGCCGCGATCTCAATGAGTTCGCAACGTTTTTGCGGCAGTCCCAATCCTTCGGCGATCAGTCGCGCGAATTTTGCCATGCGCAACACGTGGTTGCCCGTGTCGCTATCGCGGAACTCCACCGCCTTCGCTAAGCGATATAACGTCTCTCGTTCTCGTTCGTATATCTGTTTGGTCGCCTCGTTCACGGCTTTCTCTAGCGACTGCGCACGGCTAAGTACGATCTTCTCGTGTAGGCGCATGGAGAGCAGATTGCGGCAACGCACGCGGCATTCGTAGGGGTCGATCGGTTTGCTTAGGAAATCGGTCGCACCTGCATCTAAAACTTGGTAGCGGATGTCCTTCTCGGCGGCCACGGTGACCATCACGATGGGCACATCTTCGAGGTGAGGCGAGCGGCGAATCTTGGTGACGACCTCAAGCCCCGACATGCCACCCATCAAATAATCCACCAAGATCAGATCGGGAAGGTTCTTGCTGACCCACACCATTGCGGGTATGGGGTCTGCGAACGAAGTGACCACGATGTTCTGATGGATGTTCTTCACAATCCTTTCTAGAATGATGCGGCTAGTGAACTCATCGTCGATGATGAGAACCGAGGGGGAGGGGGAGTCGGGTAGCATATGTTCCAATATATCAAAAGGCATTGCTCATGCTCCTTAGAACGCGATGGTCAGACGAACGGAAATACTCCTTGCCACTGAGGAGATTCTCAAGATGAATATTGAAAATGCCTTCTCCGCACGCTGTATAGGAGATTGTGGGCTTGGGAGTAGAACTCATTAGGTAATTTGCCGTCAAGCAACAGCTACTATTTATGCGACCTCGCTTCTTTGTTCTCGGCAGCGTGGGTGGAAACTTTAGCCACTGTATAATGCGCGCCCGTCGCACCTTCAGTGCGGTCATTCGGACATTGAACACATGAGCACAACCTCCCCCAAGATCGGTTTCGTTTCCCTCGGTTGCCCCAAAGCGACAGTCGATTCGGAACACATCCTCACGCGCATGCGCGCTGAGGGTTACATCATCACGCCGAGTTATGAGGACGCCGATCTGGTGGTGGTGAATACCTGTGGCTTCATCGACAGCGCGGTCGCTGAATCGCTGGAAGCCATCGGCGAAGCGTTGCAAGAGAATGGTAAAGTCATCGTCACCGGGTGCCTAGGTGCGAAGGGGGACATCGTACAGCAGACCCACCCCAAGGTGCTCGCCATCACCGGCCCGCATGAGACCGATGCGGTGATGGATGCCGTACATCTACATCTGCCAAGACTGCATGATCCATTCACCGACCTCGTGCCACCACAAGGCGTACGTCTCACACCCGAACACTTCGCCTACCTGAAGATATCCGAAGGCTGTAACCATCGTTGTACCTTCTGCATCATTCCTGCACTGCGCGGCGACTTGGTGAGCCGTCCCGTGCATGAGGTGATGGCAGAAGCGGAAAAACTGGTGGAGTCCGGCGTGAAGGAATTGTTGGTCATCTCGCAAGACACTTCTGCTTACGGTGTGGATGTGAAATACCGAACCGGTTTCTTGGATTGCCGCCCGCTCAAGACACGCATGACGGATTTGGCCGCAGCGCTCGGCAGTCTGGGTGTGTGGACGCGTTTGCACTACGTCTATCCGTATCAAAGTGTGGATGAAGTCATCCCGTTGATGGCAGAGGGCAAGATACTGCCGTACCTAGACATCCCGTTCCAACATGCGAACGCACGTATTCTTAAAGCCATGCGCCGTCCGGCCAGCAGCGAAAACATGCTCAAGCGCATCGAAGGATGGCGTGAGATCTGCCCAGACCTGACCATTCGCAGCACATTCATCGTCGGTTTCCCCGGTGAGACAGAAGAAGAATTCGAAGAGCTGCTCGACTTCATCGAAGCAGCACAGTTGGATCGCGTCGGCGCATTCAAATATTCGCCAGTAGAAGGTGCTGAGGCGAATGACATGGGCGAGCACATCGACCCCGAAGTACAAGAAGATCGCCTTGCACGCCTGATGTATCTGCAAGAAGAGATCAGCGCCGATAAATTGGCGCAGAAGATCGGCAAGATCGTGCAAGTGATCATCGACGACGTGGATGATGACGGTTCTGTCGGACGCACAGCGGCAGACGCACCCGAGATTGACGGCTTGGTCTACATCGACGATGAGCAGCTGGAAGTAGGGGAGTTCGTCATGGTTCGTATCACGGATTCGGACGAGCATGACCTGTGGGGTGAAGTGGTACGTTGATAAGCTTCGTTACCTACAAGAAATATCTAATCTCAGCCACAGAGAACACAGAGCGCACAGAGAATTTGGTGGTTCTACTCTGTGGCCTCTGTGCACTCTGTGGCTAATGATTTTGAGTGGTGTTTATGAGTGAAGCGAATCCCTGCCTAAGCTGCGGTGCATGTTGTGCCTACTACCGCATCACCTTGTACATAGACGAAGCGGTAGCGATCCCCACTGAATATCTTGAGCAACTACAGCCCGGTGTGTCGTGTATGAAAGGCACCAACAACTACCCGCCGCGTTGTGCAGCATTGCGTGGTGAGGTGGGAAAACAAGTATCCTGTGCCATCTACGAGAACCGTCCTTCGACTTGTCGTGAGTTCAATGAATACGAACTTGATGGCTCACCCAACATGCGCTGCTTCAAATTACGCGGCATCACACCACCAGTTTGAATACAATCCCGCCATGACTCTTTACGCCTTTCTCGCAGTCGGAATCGGCGCAGCCATCGGTGCATGGCTGCGTTGGGGGTTGGGCTTGTGGCTCAACCCTGCTGTGCCTGAGTTGCCAATGGGTACACTCTCCGCCAACCTCGTGGGTGGCTACCTCATCGGTCTTACCATCGCCTTCTTTATGCAGAATCCAAGCATCTCGCCAGAGTGGCGTTTGCTCATCATCACCGGATTCCTCGGCGGTCTGACTACTTTCTCCACCTTCTCAGCAGAGACGGTGACACTGCTGATGCGTGGGCAATATGCGTGGGGGACCGCCATCATCGCCGCTCACTTGGGCGGTTCGTTGTTGATGACAGTGTTGGGGATTCAGACTTTCAAATGGCTACAGTCAGGAGGTTGATATGCAAGGCATCTTCATCAAGTTCTATCTGACTGAAAGTCAGCGCCATGGCAGCAAACTTTTGTACGAATGGATATTGGAGAAAGCCAGACAACTTGGACTTCCGGGCGGTTCTGTGTTTCGGGCGGTCGCCGGTTTTGGCAGACACGGTCACCTGCATTCAGACACTTTCTTTGAACTGAGCGGAGAGTTACCGATGCAAATCGAATTCGTTCTGAGTTCTGTGCACGCGGAAAAACTCATCGGCGCGTTGAACGATGACAAGATCAAGCTACCTTATGTGAGCCACTCCGTTGAATACGGAGTGACAGGCGACTGACAAGCGGTGTACCGCCTGCCAGTCAGGTGGATCACTTACCAGCCAAGAATTCTTCGATCTCGATTTCGGCGGCGATCCAGTAACCCATCGCACCACCCGCAAAGCCGTTCTTCTCGGCCAAGTAGTAGGCCGCGTCTTGCACCATGCGATAACGCTCTTCAGCGCTAGGGGCAGGAGAGGATTTCTTCGCGGCAACTTTCTTTACCGCTACTTTCTTTGGTGCAGTTGCTTTTGGAGCAGCAGATTTTTCAGTTGTCTTAGTAGCGATTTTTTTTACGGCAGGTTTCGCTGCTGTTTTGGTGGTAGCAGTCGTTGTCTTCTTTGCTGCGGGTGCTTTAGCAGTCACCTTGGCGCTTGCGGCGACTTTCTTTTCAGTCGTTGCAGCAGCAGTTGTCTTGGTGCGAGTTGTCGCGGGTTTCTTGGCTGTCGTAGCCGGTGTCTTCGTTGTTGCCATGATCACTACCTTTCAAGATTTACATTCCAAATACTCGGGCAGTTACGTCAAAAAACATGACAATCTCTGCTTGTGATGCGCAATTTTACACGCAAGGCACGCCTAACTATATTGAATCTTTTGTTAAATCTTTAGAATCCCACCCGCACAAGTCTGTGCTTTTTCAAGTCGGGTGATAGTGGGGAGTAGATTCAATCCGGTGTTCTCTTTCAGTTCGATGGCGTGTTCTTTCATATCCTCCAAGTCGATGGCGATCTCGTCCCCAGCGGTGGCGAAGGCGATCACGTTGCCGCTCTCACATGATGGGAACATCAGCGCACGGTCATCAAAGGCCTGTCGGATATAGGCAAAGCCGCCCTCTACGCCTCGGCTCAGTCCGATGAGATTCACGCCCAAAACACCTTGGTCGGTCAGGCGATTGCGGCACACTTGGTAGAAGGGCAGGGTGTTCAGGTCGCCGGGATGCGCACGATCATTGAAGCCATCTACCAAGATGAGATCGAACTTCTTGTTAGTCTCCATCACGAACTTCGCACCGTCGTCGATCACCATGTGGATGCGCTTGTCGTCATCGGGCAACTTGAAATAGGTCCTCGCGGCTTCTACCACCAGAGGTTCGATCTCCACCACCGTGATGTGAGCCAAAGGTAAATTGCGATAGATGAATTTGGTGAGAGAGGCGCAACCCAGACCGATGAGCAACACCTTGCGCGGGAAGCGTTTGTCGTCGCGCAACAGTAGACTCGCCATCATCTCCTTGGTGTATTCCAACTCAAGGTTCCACGGGCGCGCGATACGCATCGCACCTTGTATCCAACGTGTGCCGAAATGAAGATAGCGGACACCCGCCTCTTCGCTGATGTCGATAGAGAAACTCATTGTGCTTTAGGGGTAGGAGAGGAACGTAAAGTCTTGCGGATGATGAGGCGGACAAGGGCGAGCAAGGACTCGACCAGCAGCAAAAGGAGGAGCGCAACGACCGCGCCAAAGATGAGCGCATCTTGGTTGAGCGGTACTGCATAACTGTATTGACCCAGCGCTTCATCAAATATTTCTTGGTCACCATGCAACAGCACGTGCAGTGCCTTCTGCGGCAGACTCGTCTTCAAGGCGGCGAGGTCGGCTTCGAAACGCAACTTGCGTTGCACCATATTCTCGATGGCCGCCCCCTCCTCTTGGAAAGGCTTCTCCACACTATTGCGATGCAACTCGATGAGCTTGTTCATGTCGCCACCAAAGAACTTGGTCGCGATGTCCTGGAAAGATTGCAGATTCACCGACACCTCGCGCAGATGTGCATCCACTCGTTTCTCGTACTGATCGACGAAGTTGGGGATCTGCAACCCGATCAACATCGCCACACAGGCGACGATGATGAGTAGATAGCGGTAGAGGATGCTGGTCATGGTTTTATTTTGGGGCGATCTGGTTCAACAACCAACGCGCCCATTCGGTCACTTCGGTCGCGCTCATACCGATGGTGGCATTTTGTTTAGCCAACTCATCGCCCGCTGCACCGTGCAGATGCACGGCCAATAGCAACGCTTCGTCTGCGCTCAACCCCTGTGCGATGAATGCAGCGATCATGCCGCTCAACACATCGCCCATGCCTGCTGCGCTCATGCCGGGGTTGCCGGTCTGGTTGAGGTAGAGCTTGCCCTCACGCGTGGCGATAAGGCTACCTGCACCTTTCAATACCACACTGGCACTCAAGCGTTTCACTAGGCTGAGTGCTGTCCTCGTGCGATCTTTCTGCACATCCTCTGTGTCGCATCCAAGTAGGCGTGCAGCTTCGCCGGGGTGAGGTGTCACCACCGTGGCGGCCTTGCGCGTGTGCAGCATGCCACGCAGGTCAGGGCGGTCGGCGATGATGTTGAGTGCATCGGCATCCAGCACCAACGGCACGTCGAGTAGCAGGGCGTCGTAGACGATCTTCTGTGCGACAGGGCTTTGTCCCAAACCACACCCCAACACCACTACACTGGGATGAGAGTTGATTTTCTCGTTTGCTCCCTCGCCCGCTTGCGGGAGAGGGTTGGGGAGAGGGATTCGTTTCAGGGCTGCACTGGCGGGGTGCAGCATTAATTCCGGCATACGCATGTCCACCAGCGGCATCTTGTCCGCCAGCAGCCCGATATGTACCCCCCCCGCGCCCATCTTCAGCGCTGCGCGACCTGCCAAGATAGCGGCACCTATCATGCCGTCGTCCCCGCCGATCACCGATACTGTGCCGAACAGGCCTTTGTGGCTGTCCTTGGGGCGGGGCTTGAGGTAGGCGGCGACTTGCTTGCGTGTGATGGGGGTAGGGCGGTTGGTGGACATATCGGAGCCTTCTGGTTACGTCATTCCCGCGTAGGCGGGAATCCAGTTCTGATTTGAATAGATTCCCGCCTACGCGGGAATGACGGGATAGGTTAAAGAGTGGCGCATAGTATAATCGCGCCTCGTTAATTTCATCTCGCCATCTTGCTATGTTCTTCACCACGATTGGTAAATCTGCTCTTTCCGCCTTCCGTCTCGACAAGCTGCGTACCGCGCTGAGCGCCACGAAAACTGGCGTCACACTCGAAGACACGCGCCACGTCTACTTCACCGAACTGTCGTCGACATTGGCTGCGAACGAAGTCGCCTTGCTCAATCGTTTGTTGAGTTTGGATAGCGACGCAGGTGAACCAGACATCGAAGGAAAGTCGCACAGCCTGCTGGTCATCCCGCGCCTCGGCACCATCTCACCGTGGTCGTCCAAAGCGACTGACATCGCAAAGCATTGCAGCCTGTCACAAGTGAAGCGCATCGAACGCGGCATCATGTTTTACCTCAAGAGCAAGAGTGGCAAAGCCTTGAGCGAGGCCGAGTTGAAGGCCGTGTTGCCTTTGCTGCATGACCGCATGACCGAATCCGTTGTCAGCGACATCGGCGGTATCGAAGACAAGATATTCAAACACGGCACACCACAGCCGCTGTCTAGCGTGGATATCCTCAAGGGCGGCAAGCTGGCACTGGAGAACGCGAACAAAGAGCTGGGCTTGGCACTCTCCATCGACGAGATCGACTACCTTGTCGAGAACTTCAACAAGCTCGGACGCAACCCCACCGATGTCGAACTGATGATGTTCGCGCAGGCCAACTCCGAACATTGCCGCCACAAGATATTCAACGCGGACTGGATCATAGACGACGAAGCGCAAGCCATCTCCTTGTTCGGCATGATTCGCAACACACACAAGCTGCATCCAAAAGGCACAGTCGTTGCATATTCCGACAACTCCTCCGTCATCGAAGGCGCAGAGATCGAGCGCTTCTACCCACGCGCTGGTGGCGCATACGAATTTAGCAAAGAGCTGACCCACATCCTGATGAAGGTAGAGACGCACAACCACCCGACTGCCATCGCGCCATTCGCGGGTGCGGCCACCGGTAGTGGCGGCGAGATCCGTGACGAAGGCGCAACCGGCACAGGCTCCAAGCCAAAAGCAGGTCTGACAGGATTTACTGTCTCCAACTTGAACATCCCCGGTTTCGAACAACCGTGGGAAACGAACCCCATCGGCAAACCGGGGCGTATCGCTACCCCGTTGCAGATCATGATCGACGGTCCTCTCGGCGGCGCAGCGTTCAACAACGAATTTGGTCGTCCTAACCTAACGGGTTACTTCCGCACCTTCGAAGAGAAGGTGAACGGCGAAGTGCGCGGCTATCACAAGCCCATCATGATCGCGGGTGGCTTGGGCAGCATCAAAGCAGAACACACACACAAACACGACCTGCCAGAAGGCGCGCTGCTCATCCAGTTGGGCGGCCCCGGTATGCTCATCGGTCTGGGCGGCGGTGCGGCATCCAGCATGGATACTGGCGCGAATGCAGAGAACCTCGACTTCGATTCCGTACAACGCGGCAACCCAGAGATGCAACGTCGTGCGCAAGAGGTCATCGACCGTTGCTGGCAACTGGGCGACAACAATCCGATTCTCTCCATTCACGACGTAGGTGCGGGCGGTATCTCCAACGCCTTGCCAGAGCTGGTGCATGGCGGCGGCAAGGGCGCACGTTTCGAACTGCGCAAGGTGCAGATCGAAGAGCGCGGTATGACACCGATGCAGATCTGGAGCAACGAATCACAAGAGCGTTACGTGCTGGCCATCCCCGCAGAACGTCTCGATGAATTCGCCGCCATGTGTGAACGCGAGCGTTGTCCGTTCGCCGTGTTGGGCAAAGCCATCAGCGAAGACCAACTCATCGTGCACGATGAAGAGTTCGCTAACAACGCAGTGGATATGCCGCTCTCCGTGTTGCTGGGCAAGCCACCCAAGATGACACGCAACGTGAAGCGCGAGCAAGTGACACTGCCCAAGTTCGATACCAGCGACATCATGTTGAAGGACGCTGTCGAGCGCGTGTTGCGTCTACCTTCCGTGGCAGATAAGACCTTTCTCATCAGCATCGGCGACCGCACCGTGGGCGGCTTCACCGCGCGCGACCAGATGGTCGGCCCGTGGCAAGTGCCGGTGGCTGACGTGGCTGTGACCACGCTGGGTTACAACACCAATCTGGGTGAAGCCTTCGCCATGGGCGAACGCACGCCTATCGCTGTGTTGGATGCACCTGCTTCTGGCCGCATGGCCATCGGTGAGGCCATCACCAACATCGCCGCTGCGCGTATCGAAAAGATCGGCGACATCAAACTCTCCGCCAACTGGATGGCCGCCGCCGGACATCACGGCGAAGACGCTGCCATGTTCGACACCGTGAAAGCCGT
>Ga0209015_10120_pt1 | contig 10877 bp, 11 predicted proteins | sample EPASupsiteSAE300_FD_187264 | JGI IMG/M metagenome (GOLD analysis project Ga0209015, IMG submission 187264) | Bioremediated contaminated groundwater from EPA Superfund site, New Mexico - Sample SAE3-00 (SPAdes) (version 2) | ecosystem: Environmental > Aquatic > Deep subsurface > Groundwater >...
CCCACAGCAATAGCAAACCCGCCGCGACAAGCACGAACAGCCGGTTGGCCAAAGAATTTCTGATGATGGTAGCGATCATTTTCTATCCCTTAGTGTGCGTGGCCGTGACCGAGAGCCGCCGGAGCAACCGCAGCAAGATGCACTTGATAAGCCCCCAGACTCACAACCCGTTCACCGCTTGATACACCGGAACGCAAGCCTATCCAGTCACCATCCTTGGTGCCGACACTGACGACACGACGCTCGAATGACTCCCCTTCCTTCTGGATGAACACGACAGACATGCCGTTGTTATCGACGATAGAAGAAGTCGGGACAGCCAGTGCCTTTTCAGTGCGGCCGGTATAGATGCCGACTCGCAGATTCATCCCCGCGCGCAAGCGACCTTGTGCATTGTCGAATTCAAAGATGGCCGATACCGTGCGGCTGTCTTTGTCCACCAAACCGCCATAGGCAACGAGGCGGGCGTTACGCCCGATATTCAGCACACGCGCACTTTCTTCTCCATCCAACTTGAAGAAAGCGCCGGTAGGTTGAGTGAATTTGCCTAATTCGCTTTCCGGGATGCGGACTTCCAGCCATAACTTGCCGAGATCGGCCACATGGATCAGCGTCTGTCCATCTTCAACTGCCGCACCCGCTCCAGCACCTACTGCCACCACCGTCCCGTTGATCGGGGACTTGAGCGGGATGCCACCACTGCCGCCGGAATAGGTGCTCGCACGATGTTGTGCCGCCTCCAGTTCCGCAGTTGCCAAGCGCTCGCGATTGCGTGCCTCGCGCAAACGTTTCTCAGGGATCGCTTCAGCTTTGAACAAACTCTCCAAACGCGTCAGCGTTTGCCGCGCTTCTTCAACTTCGATGCTGGCACGCTGTACGGCCAGTTCCAATGTTGCCGCATCCGTCTCGCCGCCCAGCTTGGGTACGAAATATCCCAATACCTGACCGGCTTTGACCGTCATACCGATCTGCGGAAAACCTTCTGCTCCCGCTCGCAGCAACCCGGCAGCCGGTGCTGCGAGGATGGCTTCGCCCCCCGCACGCGGGCGCAGCGTAGCCGAGGCCGTCACTGAATCATGCAACTCGCGTTTAGCCACAGGCGTGTTCGCAAAAGGAATCTTCCATTGCTGTTCCTTGGTGAATCCGATGCCACTATCGTCACCTTCATCAACCGCAACCGCTTCAGCCGTTTTATGGTCAGGATAGATAACCACCTCTCCCAAATCGTGCGTAGCGGTCGTTCCTGCATTGACCAAGTGGAAAATGAGATGGCGCTTCCCAGCATGTTGCGGCGTGATCTTCGGGCGGAAGATGCCGGGAGTTGCGCTGATGCCGACCTCGGCACGCTCTTCCGGTTGATTGCCTCCAGAGAGAACAACCGTCAGCTTCCCTTCATTCACCGCTTGAAAGGAGGAGGAGAGGTAGGTCATGTGCGCTGCAAAAGTTGCTTCCTCGCCTTTCACCAGTTTCGGGAATTCGACGAACATCTCGGTTGTGTCGGTGTAGTGGGTGACGGCGATGTTGCCAGCACCATGATCATGCCCGTGGTCTCCGCCTTGCTCGGCGTGGTCACCATGGTCGGCAGCGCCATGCTCTGTCTTTGGGGAACAAGCGGTCACGGCCAAAGCAGCCACTAGGATCATTAACAGATTAAGTTTATTCATAGGATGACACTCCAGACAGGGTTTCGAGCTCGATATGGGCTAGGCGCGCACGCAGTGCCAAATCAAGAGCAGTAGTAGAAAAATCCAATTCGGTACGGTAAGCATCGAGCAATTCAAGTAGCCCGGCTTCGCCAGATTGATAGGCCGCTTGGGCGATTGAGGTCAGCCCCTGTGTGCTATCCGGTGAATCACTGCGGTAAGCCAATGCCGCTTTGCGCAGTTCGTCCGCCTGTTGCCATGCGCCACGCAGTTCGGCATCGGCCTTGGCCTCTGCCATCTGATGCTCTGCCCGCAGAGTCTGCTGATCGGCGATACTTCTTTGTTGCAGTGCTTGGCTACGATCAAACAATGGAATGGAGAACGACACACCGACGATGGCACCATTGCCGCTCTGCGTCGGTTCTACTAAGGTTCTTTGACCGACACCCAGCGTCAGATCAGGGATCCATCCGCGTCGAGCCGCCTGACCTTCCCGTTCTGAAGCTTCGGCTTGGGCGAGCAGACTGGCGAGGTCGGAGCGTTGTCTTAGTCCAGCTTGCAGCCCTTCCAGCGCGGGTGTGCTATCTGGGAGTAGCTCCCCCAACAGACGTGTCACCTCATCCGGCTTCTTGCCTGAAAGTGCGGATAACATTTCACGATTGCGTGCCGCGTCAGCTTGGGCCAGCGTCAATCGCGTCCTCGCTGTCTTGGCTTCGCGTTCGATGCGGCGACGGTCATAGCCGGAGACTTCACCTGCCTTGGCCAGCTTGGCGGTCATCGCTGCCGCTTGTTCTATTCTGGTCAGCCACAATCCCAGCGCAGATTGAATCTGCACATGGTGCATGGTCGTTGCAAATGACCGACGCACATCAGCGATGGTATTCAGCCGTCGCATCCGCGCGTCAAATCTGGCGGCATCTAGGCGCTGTGTAGCGGCCTCGTGGCGCAATGAGCGGCGACCAGAAAGATCGAATGTCTGTGACACCTCGACAGAACGTTCAGTAATGTCTCCCCCGGTCATGCCCAGTCGATCACGACTGAAAGAGAACACCGGATTAGGCATCAGGCCCGTTTCGGTGACGATGCTTTCAGCGTGTGCCATGCGACCGCTTTCTGCCTCTACCCAAGCGGGACGTGACAATGCACTGGTCACGACCTCGCGTTCGGTCAACGCGAGTGATTCAGTGATGGATAGGTCTTCAGCTTGGACACTGCCAAGCGAGATTGCTGCCAGCGTGATTGCAAGCAGCTTGAAGCGCAATATAGGTCGATGAACTTGGAGAAGCCATGACAACGCCCAAGTTCGAGATGAGTCTCTCGACATGATGATTCCTTTTCAGCCAGATACAACAAACCGCAGGTTTACTCACCTACGGAGCACAGTCGTGTCAGATGATCAGGAAAAACGGGGGGGCTTGAAAGGCGGGTCGGTAGCCGTGTAGGCGAAAGTGCTGTGAAAAGATGGAAAAGAAATTGACTCGGCTGATGACACTGGTAACGCCCTAACTTCCTGCATGACCGCGGGAAGATGGCTCAACAAATGCCCTATCTGGTTGTGCGCTGTATCGTCATCCCCTTCCGCATCGTTGTCATGATGGTAGTGATGGTGCAGATCATGCTCGTGGTGACGGTGATCATCGTTGTCGATAAACGATGCGATGGGGGTCTCGTGATGACTGTCGATCATCTGCCAAGCGAAGCTGGGCGACATGAACGTGCAGATAAGCACGACAAATAGCATACGCAAGGTAGATTTGGAGTTTCGCTTCATCGTATGGCGATTCTAGCCCATTCCTGCCGAAAACGTCATCGTTTACTAACTGACCAACTTCTTGCCACCTCGATAGTGCCTTGCACACCGACGATTGAAACTTGGTATCTCATATGCCTCCTTTAGTCCGCAAAGCAGAAGTGTTTGAGAGTTCCCGCTACAGTCCAAGGTTAAGGGGAGCCGCGCTTTTCTGCATCCCGCTCGAACGCCGGGTTGGACAATACCCCATCAGATGGTCGCATACGTGATCGGTACTCCTAGGTTCAGTCGTCATGCCCCAGAGTAATAATGACATTTCCCTTCTTGCGTCCGGTATCGACGTAGCGATGAGCCTCGGCAATTTGCTCGAATGGATAGCGCCGATCAATGACCGGTTTGAACTCTCCCGTCTCAGCCAGCTTAGCGAGAAAACGCAAATCCTCTGTGCGTGTGGCTGCCGGCCCAGCGATAACTTTCTTGCCGCTCGTCATTGACACCCATGGTATCTGAAGCATGTCTGGTAGCCCAGCTAAAACCATAAGCAGGCGTCCTCCTTCTTTCAATGAAGCTTTGCTACGGGGGAATGGGGCTGTGCCGACGGTATCGACAATGACGTCGTAGGTTTCACCATTCTGCGTAAAATCTTCTTTGGTGTAGTCGATGACATGGCTAGCACCCAGAGATCTCACCAATTCAACGTTCGCGGTGCTGCACACCCCTGTCACGTCTGCCCCGAAGTGTCTAGCAAGTTGCACCGCCGCCGTGCCTACCCCTCCGGAAGCGCCATTGATGAGCACTCTTTCTCCGCGCTGAAGTTTTGCTCGATTGAAGAAATCCAGCGCCGTCATTCCGCCAAAAGAGAGTGCGGCAGCTTCATCGAAGGTCAGATTAGCTGGTTTTAGTGCCACCGCCCCATCTTCCGGCATGCATTTGTACTCCGCATGACAACCCATGGCGGTATCGCTGAATGCAAAAACCTGGTCACCGACCTTGAATTTTCTTACATCTTTGCCAACCGATTCAACTACCCCTGCCAACTCTGTCCCCAGTATGGGTTGCTTTGGTCTTGAGACTCCAAGCACCAAACGTATGATGAGCCCGAAGCCAGTAGGCACATTGAGACTTCGCACCCTCCAGTCCCCAGATGTTACCGTTGTCGCACGTGTTTTTATCAGGACTTCATTGTTCTTGGGCGTGGGCTTTTCGACCTCCTTCAATTGAAGAACCTCGGGTGGCCCATATCTTTCATACACACACACTTTCATATGTTATCGCCCTCGAAGGTTGTTTTAATCCGCAGTTATTTTCATTGCCCAACGTTCGCCATAACCGACAAGAAAAAGCAGAGCGAGGTGGCGCTTTTGTTTGCCCGTGTTGATGACATTGTTATGGCTCAACTTGCTCATACCTCGCCGCTTCCCACGCATGAATAGCGTGTTTTCGAGTCTCGCCCCAATGATACCCGCCAAGCCCACCGCTTTGTTGAATGACGCGGTGGCAGGGAATAAGGAACGCGACGGGGTTAGCGCCTACCGCCTGCCCCACGGCTCTCGCAGAATTTGAATGACCTATTGCGGTGGCCACTTGGGAATAGCTAGTCACTGTTGCCGGAGGTATCTGTAGCAATGCTTTCCACACACTGATCTGAAAGTTCGTTCCGGTAACATACAAAGACAATGGGCGGTCCAATTTCTTTTCTCCGCCGAACATGGAGTTAATAACCGCAAGAGTTCGTTGACGATTTTCATGCACCATCGCATGCGGCCATTTTTTACTTAAATCGGTCAGGTGCATATCAATTCCCGCGTGTTCCAAAAACGAAAAATTGCAGATGCCGCGCGGAGTGATGGCAATAAACGCTTTTCCAAATGGAGTGTCATGTACAGCACACTCAATTGTTAAATTCTCGCCGCCTTTCTTGTATTCGCCAGGGGTGACTGCTTCCAGATGAACGAAGTGGTCGTACAAACGCGACCCGCTGCTCAATCCTAACGTGTCCGACACTTCAAGCAACGGTTTTGATTCGCTTAGCAGTTGCTTGGCGCGCTCCAGTGTAAGCACTTGTAAAAATCTTTTCGGTGTCACACCAGCCCAACGGCAGAATAGGCGTTGGAAGTGAAACGGGCTCAGATGTAAGTGAGCCGCTATTTCTTCCAAGGTCGGTTGGCTGGATAACCGGGTAGAAATAAATGAAATCGCCTCGGCTATGCGGTCATAGTCAGACATCTAGAGTTCCATGGGTATAGTAGTTGTGCATAGTCAGGTGCGATTAATAGAAACGCCACCGTCAGCCAGAAGCGCCGAACCCGTGGTGAAGCTCGACGCGGCGGACGCAAGGTAGAGGGCCGATTGAGCGATTTCCTCCGGCTGCGCCATACGTTTCAAGGCGTGAAGGCCCTGTACAAAAGCCAAGGCGTCCGGTGTATTGGCGAAACCCCGGCCCATGGGCGTATCCGTGCCACCCGGCAGGAGAGCGTTCACGCGGATACCTTTGGGGCCAAACTCAGCCGCAAGCGCCTGCGTGAGACCGATGAGCCCAGCCTTGCTCGCTGCATAGGCGGCCATGCCCGGCAGGCCCACGGTGTAGCCAACAAATGTTGACGTAAAGATCAGCGACCCGCCGTTCCGGTCAAGCATCGCGGGAAGTTGATACTTCGCACCGAGAAAAGCGCTCGTCAGGTTTGTCCTGATCGTATTCTCCCACTCCGCAAGCGACATGGCAGGTGTGGCTCCCATCTCACCCGTCGTGCCCGCATTATTGAAGGCCACATCGAGACCACCAAAGCGGTCTACAGCCAGTTCGACCAAGGATTTCGCGTAGGCCTCGTCCTTGACGTCTCCGGCAAGCGCGACGGCATGACCACCCGCATGGGTAATTTCCTCAACGAGTGCGTTTAGTTCCGGCTGGCGGCGTGCTGCAACGATGACTTTGGCACCCTCTCGGGCAAATAGTTTTGCGGTTGCATAACCGATCCCGGAACTTGCTCCGGTGACAATGGCAACCTTGTTGGACAGTGCAGACATTTTTAAAAGCCTCTCATAGTTTATTTATCGTACTGACGAATATATGTTCTGGTACGAGTTCAGTATGGAGGTTTAAGTGATCAATCTGCGACCCGAATCTTGCTATCTTTGAGCCATTACGTCTAGCTTGAGGGGAGTGGAAAGCAGGCGAAGCTTGCTGGCGGAGCGACCCACTCGAAGCGCCAGTTAGAACGAAAGTAACGATGTGGCCGCCGCCGCACTTGCGAAGAGTAGACTGAAGATCACGAGCCAGGATGGTTTTAACCTGGTCGGGCGAAGGTTCCACCCGGGTCGAACGACCCATGTTCCAAGCACAGCAATGGCAACAAGTACGATCATGCTCGCTGTACTTTTCGGAAACGCGAATTCCGCTCCCCATAGCAGCGCACAAATTGCGACAACACTTAGGCCGAACAGTAGAAGCGTCTTTCGATTCATTTTATGACTCGTTTATCGCGGCACATTTTTCCGTTCATTCGTAATTGCTGTGCCGGGCATGAACTTTCTTCTTGTCACAACAGCCAATTTCGCTCGTTCATGCTCGTTCAAAGTTCAGTACAGCAGTTGCAGTCGCAAGTATCCCCACAGAATATGCCAATACGCGTAATAGATTATCCTGAACATGTACATTGAAAAAAAACCGTAACGTTTGAAAAGGTATAGCTCGAGCATGTTGAACGCGAATACATGTAGCCCGACGTAAGCATTTGCCCATAGCGGCGACTTTTCTGAGCCCCATGCAACCTGAAAAGAAGGCTCAATCATGGATGCGGCTATGATACAAAACCAAAGAGTAGTCTCGCGGCCCATCCGCATGAGGAGTGGACCCAGAACCAAGATCAGAAGCGACAACGGAACAACGTGAAAAGCCACTTCGGCAATCAAGGCCATGACTGGGTAAAACAGCAGCGATTGTGGTGCTGCAACGTTCAGGTCCTTGGGAAAGCCGCCGAAGATGTCGACGACGACAACGGGTATAACCAGTAAGGTTGCCAGCGAAACTGACCAGATTAGGCTACGCCGGAACTCGCCCTTGCTGTGTATGGCAAACCATCGACGTGAGTTGAGATAGGCAGCGGACGCAACACCGAGCAGGGACACGAATGTGGTGGCCAGCACCGGGTTGACATCACCGAAGTAAGGTTGAAACGCTTGGCTGTGCGCTAGATGTAGAGCCCAGGCCGCCCCGACTACCCCCAGACACAATAACAGTAGCGGGTAGTACTGCGTCCGCCCCTCGTATGGTTTTGCTCTGACTTGTATCATACCGCCCCCCTGTGTGACCTTGATCCACAGCCATACAGGCACCTCGGGCGTATGTGTTGACGTAGTGAGTCTCAATATTCCCGTTAACCTGCGAGCAAAAAAGAGCGAAGCGCCGCTTTTGCGAGTCGGCATTGACCGCATTGTTATGCGCATTCATCTCAAAATTAGCTCACGGCTACGTAAGTGGCACAAATAAGAAGAACGGTAGTCACAGGTGCCCACAGCATTCTCTCTTTTTTGCTTGGTGTAATTGTATTTAGGATTGTGCCAATCAGACTGAACACGACCACAGCCCATATTGCCAATTTCGATAGAGACGAAAATTCATCGAGAATAACACCAGCGCGCGTTAAAACTATAAGCGCGATAAATACAAGCACCGCAATCTGAACTAGGGCAGCAATTCGCATTCGGAGAGGAAGTCGCCCTGGAAATTTTCCGCCCATCGCCATTTCGCCCCAAGGGGCGCCCAACGCCAACGCGAGCTGGAACAACACCACAACGGCGATCAGTACACTGAACAGATATGCCGCATATACGGGATCACGCATTGGATATAGCTAACCTCAAATACGCTCAACGTTGACCAAGGCCGCCCTTGTTGATGTCGTTGTTAGGCACAAAGGTCTCGTTCATACACTTTGAACTCGCGGCCATTTCTTTCAATGTTACTCACGTGAGTAAAACCCGCCGATTCGTACAACCGCTGAGCTGAACTCATAGAAAGCTGTGTCCACAAAATTAGCTTAGAACAACCCGAGTGGCGCGCATTTTCGATAGCTGCATCAATAAGCATGCTACCAAAACCGTGCTTCCTATACTCGGGTCTTACGCCCAGTAAGTGCAGCTCCGCCTCGTTATCTTTCGCCAAACGTTTGGCTGGCGAACTGGAGGGTACGACAATAATAAAGCCCGCCAATTTAGATTGTTGTTTTTCACGGGCACCGATTAATGTTCCTCGCGCTCTTACCGCTGTGGGTTCAAATAGCGAAACCGCCTCTTCGGATGAAGTGAATCCACCGCTGACGTAGACCTGCGTAAGCAGATCAAAAACTTCAGCGTCAGTTATTTCTAGGCGGTCTGCCGCTGCAATTTCAAAATTGAAACGTGGTGTTGACATGGCTTTGGTTGAGCCTAACTATAATTGTGTTTCATTGAACTCAGACCGAAGCAGGCCAAAACACTTGAGATCATGGAATGCGTTTTTCCAATAGCCACTTTCACGCCTGATACCTTCTTCCTTGAAGCCAAGTCTACGTAGTAAAGCTTCAGAAGCATGATTGCCGGGCACAGTGTCGGCCTGAATTCTGTTCAGCGCGCCACAAGAGAGTTTGCCGGTAAACGCGGCTTGAATAATTGCGCGAACCGCCTCGGAGGCATAACCGTTGCCCCAGAAGGCAGGCATGAGGTCATAACCGATTACAGCATTTCGCATTTTGCTGCTCCATGAATTAAAGCCACATGTTCCAACAATGTTACCTGAACTCTTTAGTCGAATTGCCCACCGAATACCTGCGGATGCGTCGTGCCGAGATCGAAACAAGCTTATAAGGTCGCGAGCCTGCTCGACAGCAGTAAAGGCTTCCAGATCGTAGTACTCGATTACCGATTTGTTCGAAAAGAGGTCGAAAATAGCCGCTTCGTCATTAGGCTGAAGTTCAGCCAGAACCAACCGATCAGTTGCAATTTCAGGAAACGCCATGAGACTCTCTCCATGAAATATAACGTCGCAAAGAGGTGACTCCGCATGATTGGACAGTATTTTTCATTTCTTAAGTGGAAGCCTTTCGGTTAATGCCTACGCTGCTCTTGGCAGAGCGGGCAGATTGTCGAAGTAGAACTCATCCGGCGTTTTTCCGTCAAGTGACGCGTGCGGCCTGATCTGGTTGTAACGTGCAAAGTATCGCTGCAAGATCGCCATCGCCATGAATGGCTACGGTTTCCCAACCGTTTTCGATGGGTGACCGCCGAGGCTTAGTATCCGGCGGAGCACGTCATACAGATGTTTGATTGCTTCTTCATCAGCCATGCTTTCCCATCGTGGCTAGGGAATCGCTGGATAACTGCGATGTTCGTGCCGTTCTACCCACACATGGAAATGCTGCTCAAACAGCGTGATGAAAGCGTGGGGCAATGAGCAGACAATCATCCTGGCGAGGATGTGTTCGAGAACCGGGAACTGGATATCACCAGTCATATGGATGTTTCGGTGGAAGATACGCTATGGCTGCTGAAACTTGCGATCGCCCTGCGGCAAAGCTGATCCACCTTCAGATCCAATATTCTCCCTGCCACACCCCGCGCACAAAATCGAGCTTGACCCGCTTGGGCGCGATCTTACGCACGTTGGCGGTGTCGAGTTCGACCTCGGGTTGTCTGCCCAAACGGTCTGCCACATCAAATGAGCAAGCGGTGGAGGTGACGGGACGGAAGAAGACGGCGAGTTTGTCGCTGACTGCGACGGTGTCACGTTGCGGTGGCGTTTCGTGGAAGTGGACGAACTTCTTCACCAAGCAAGAAAAATACAGTTCCAATTCGACCACGAGCGGTTGCGTGCGCCGCGTCAATTCGCGTGCGGCAGATTTCGTCCATTCCACCAACACCGGTCTGCCGTTGATCTCGATGGTGGTGTTCAAGGGTGCATTCATGGTGTCACCTCACAGTACGTGTGGTGCAATGTCAGTGACCATCGCCCCGATCAGATCCGGATCGCTGTCCGGTGCTAGCACTGCCGCATCCCCCATCTGCCCAGTCATGTCCAACTTAAGGCTGGCGCCAACTTTGTTCAGGCGTGACTCTCCGCCGCAAGCACGACAATAGATGTGCGAGCCATCATGCTGAGAACGCTTGACTACCACGGGGGCTGCGCAGGAAGGACAAGGAAGCAAAGGCATGCCTAGCTCACTGTGCCCGACGATGTGCGCGATGTCGTTGCTACGATCCAGTGCTAGGAAATGATGCCCCAGTCGCGCATCGAATTGAGAGCCCAATTCTTCTCCGATGATGCTCAAAGCTCTCTCCATTGGCATACCCTTGCGATAGGCACGAGTGCTGGTCATGGCATCGAAGGCATCGGCGATGCTGACGATGAGTGCCACCTCCGGGATCACTTCTCCTGCGATGCCATGCGGATAACCTTTGCCATCCGCACGTTCATGGTGGCCGACCACGGCATCCATCGCCAAACCTGCGAG
>Ga0209015_10124_pt1 | contig 10703 bp, 8 predicted proteins | sample EPASupsiteSAE300_FD_187264 | JGI IMG/M metagenome (GOLD analysis project Ga0209015, IMG submission 187264) | Bioremediated contaminated groundwater from EPA Superfund site, New Mexico - Sample SAE3-00 (SPAdes) (version 2) | ecosystem: Environmental > Aquatic > Deep subsurface > Groundwater >...
AGTGTGATGAGGTCGGGCTTGATGCCGTAGTGGCCGTGCGCGCCTTGCAAGCCGACGCGGAAGCCGGACATCACTTCATCGAGGATCAGCACCGCACCGTGCTTGGTGCACAGGTTACGCATCGTATCGAGGAACTCGCGCTTCGGTAGGATCAGATTCATGTTGCCCGCGACCGGCTCTACGATGACAGCGGCGATCTCGTTGCCATATTCTGCAAAGGCTTTTTCCAGACCAGCTGCATCGTTGTAATCCAGCACCGAGGTCAACGCGGCGATCTCGGCGGGCACGCCGGACGAGCTAGGCTGGCCGAACGTCAGCGCGCCGGAGCCAGCTTTCACCAGCAGCCCATCGGAATGGCCGTGGTAGCAACCTTCGAATTTGATGATGCGTGAACGGCCCGTGAAACCACGCGCCAAACGGATAGCGGTCATTGTCGCTTCAGTGCCGGAGCTGACCAGACGCACCATCTCCAGCGACGGCAGAATCTTGCACAAAGTTTCAGCGATCTCCAGCTCGGCAGCCGTAGGCGCTCCGAAACCCAAGCCTTCGGCAGCAGCAGCTTGCACCGCTTTCACCACTTCGGGATGGCAGTGCCCAACGATCATCGGCCCCCATGAATTTACGTAGTCGATGTATTGCTTGTCGTCCGCATCCCACACATAAGCACCCTTGCCGCGCTTGAAGAACAGCGGCGTACCGCCCACCGATTTGAATGCGCGCACTGGTGAATTCACACCGCCGGGGATGATTTTTTGAGATTGGTCGAATAATTCTTGGTTGTGAGATGTCATTGCTGGATACCTTTATAAATTTCTTTTGCGGGCGAATCGCGTCGTCGCGTGCTCGCTCATTCCTCGTCTATCAACTCGATATGCCTCGTCATTCGCTGTGCGGCTCCTTGCGCTTCATCCCGCAAAACCAAATTTCTAAAGGCATCCTCACTTCTTTTCAAACAAATAGCTAAAACCTCGGGCGCTCGCTTCGATGTCCGGCGCATCCCACAGTGCAGAGATGACCGCCAGTGAATCTGCGCCTGCTTGAACCAGTTCGGCACCATTCTGTTGCGTGATGCCGCCGATGGCGACGATGGGTACGTGTATCTCATGGCGCGCTCCGCGCAACATGGACACTTCGGCCTTCACGGCTTCAGGTTTCACACTCGAAGGGAAGAACGCGCCGAACGCCACGTAATTCGCACCCTGTTGCACCGCTGCCAACGCCAAAGGCGCGCGATTATAGCAAGATACCCCGATGAGCTTGGATTCGCCGAGCAGTGTGCGTGCCGCTGCCACGCTGCCGTCCTCGCCACCTAGATGCATCCCATCGGCATCAACTTGTGCGGCTAGCGCCGCATCATCATTCACGATGAAAGTGGTGTCGAATTCTAGAGTAAGTTGGCGCAGCGCTAGCGCTTGCTGCAGTTGACGTGCCGCGCTGGCTATCTTGTTGCGGTATTGCAGTACGCGAGCGCCGCCTTGCAGCGCAAGGCGAACTTTACGCAGCAACTCGTTGGTGTCAGCAAGGTCAGGCGTGATGGCGTACAGGCCCGCAACAGCAGGCTTAGTGGCGAGTCTCTTCACCGTCTTTTTCTTCGTCTTCTTCGTCACGCGCCCAGAACAACCGATCCGGGATGTGCTGTCCCATGCCGGGACGGAAGCCGTATTTCAATGCTTCCCATGTATATTCCTGTGCTTCGCGCACGGCATCTTCCATCGACAGACCGTTCGCCAGTAACGCGGCGATAGCGGAAGCCAAGGTGCAGCCGGAGCCGTGATAGATGCCGGGTAAACGTGGCCATGTATCGGTACGCACGATACCGCGCTCACCGTACAAGGTGTTGATGACCTTCGGTGTGTTCTCATGGGTGCCGGTGATGAGTACGTACTCGCAACCCAATTCCAAGATGCGCTTGGCGCTTTGCTCTAATGTGGGATCGTCCGATTCATTGTCTTCGTCGATGATCAGGCGGCGCGCTTCCACACTGTTAGGGGTGAGGATGGTGGTCTGTGGCAACAGCAACTCGCGCATCGCGTCCAGCATGTCCTCATCAGCCAACTCATCGCCTCGGCCAGAAGACAGCACAGGGTCGAACACCAGCGGGATGTCAGGATAGTCGGAGATGACTTCGGCGATGGCGGCGATATTTTCAATGCTACCCAACAGGCCGATCTTGAACGCGGCGACCGGCATGTCTTCCAATACCGTGCGCGCCTGATCCACCACCCATTCTGGGTCCATTGCTTGAACATCATCTACACCGCTCGTGTCTTGCACGGTGATGCCAGTCACGACCGCCAGCGGGTGACATCCCATGCTGGCGATGGTGAGGATGTCGGCTTGCATGCCAGCGCCGCAGCTTGGATCGGTGGCGGCGAAGGTGAGAACGATAGGAGGAACGTCGGACATGATGGGCTTGTTACGGGGATTTGATTGGGAGTGATTCTAACTGAATCTAGGGGGCGCTGCGCCCGCTCAAGTAGTTGGTGATATGGGTGAATTCGGGTACACCCAGATTCTCCGCACGCAATTGTGAGTCAATGCCGAGTTGGGAAAATTCGGCTTCAGTCAGAAATGCTTTAAGAGTGTTGCGCAGTGTCTTGCGGCGTTGGCCGAAGGCCGTCCCGACGATCTGCGCAAACAGGGTTTCGTTCTTCACGACAATCTTGTCGGCAGGCATGGGGATCATGCGCACGATGGCGGAATCAACCTTGGGTGCAGGGCGAAAGGATTCTGGCGGCACGTCCAGCAATTTCTCCATATAGAAACGGTATTGCAGCATCACGGACAAGCGACCGTAAGCAGGCGTGGAAGGTTCGGCCACCATACGTTCCACCACTTCGTTCTGCAACATGAAATGCATGTCGGTGATGCGGTCGGCGTAATCCGCGAAGTGAAACAGCAGCGGCGAGGAGATGTTATACGGCAGGTTGCCGACGATGCGTAGCGGCGTGCCGAGTGTGGCGAAGTCGAATTGCAGTGCATCTCCTTCGTGGATGACGATCTTGTCTTGCGGATAGTCGGTTTTGAGTCGCGCGATGATGTCGCGGTCGATCTCCACCACATGCAGCATGTTCAGTTGCTTCAACAACGGGCGCGTTAGCGCACCGAGTCCTGGGCCGATTTCCACCATGTTGTCATTCGCTTCAGGGCGGATGCAACGCACGATGTCGGCGATGATGTTTTGATCGACGAGGAAGTTCTGTCCAAACTGTTTTTTTGCCTTATGCCCGCTCATTTTCTGCCATTTCTGTTGCGACTTTGATCGCCTCCAACAAGCTGCCGACATTGGCTTTGCCCGTACCTGCCAATTCGAGTGCGGTGCCATGATCGACGGAGGTGCGGATGATGGGGAGGCCGAGGGTGATGTTCACGCCTTCGCCAAAACTGGCGTGTTTGAGCACGGGCAATCCTTGATCGTGATACATCGCTAGCACCGCATCGCATTCGCGCAAGCGGTGTGCGGCGAACAAAGTATCGGCAGGAAGCGGCTCGCTCACGTTCATGCCTTCCGCACGCAATCTATCCAGCACTGGGATCATCACATCGATTTCTTCTTGACCGAGATATCCGCCTTCGCCCGCATGAGGATTGAGTCCGGCGACCAAGATTCGCGGATGGACGATGCCGAAACGGCGTTGTAGATCGCGATTCAGTATGCGCAGGATGTCTTCAAGAAGGGGCTGCGTGATCGCATCAGCGACCTCGCGCAAGGGAAGGTGGGTCGTAGCAAGCGCAACACGCATACCACCACCTGCCAGCATCATCACCACCAATGGTGTGTGAGTCTGCTCGGCCAGATATTCGGTATGGCCTGTGAAGGGGATGCCAGCATCGTTGATGATGCCTTTGTGGACGGGGGCGGTGACCATGCCAGCGAACTCGCCAGACACACAACCTTCTAGCGCTCGATCTAGCGTCTTTAATACGTAAGAGGCATTTCGAGAGTCCAGTTTCCTCGCGATGACAGGCTGTGCCGCTGGAACATGTAGCACGCTTAACTTACCATCTATATAGGGTGCGGCAGAACTGTAGTCGTGTAGCGATACGCTGAAGCCAAGTTGAACTGCGCGCTGCCGCAACACATTTTTATCGGCGATGACGACCAGCGGGTATGCATGTCCCGCTAGTTGCAAACACAGATCGGGGCCGATGCCAGAAGGCTCGCCTGCGGTGATGGCGAGAGGGGCATTCACTTCCCCTCTCCTCAATCCTCTCCCGCAAGCGGGAGAGGCGGCGAACGAAATCGCTTCGCGATGATCATGTTAATCGCGGTAATCGATGGAAGCGCGATCACGCAACTGACGCAACCAGTCTTGGTAGGCATCATCCGATTTGTACGAGCGGATGGCGTTGCGAGCCTGTTGTTTCTTTTGGTCTACGCTCACATCGGTATTGCGGCGCTCCAATGCTTGGATGAGATGCCAGCCGAAGCCCGATTGCACCAAACCACTCACTTGATTCACTTTCAGAGAATCCATCGCCTTTTCAAATTCAGGCACGGTCTCGCCGGGGGATATCCAGTTCAGATCGCCGCCTTGTGGTGCGCTGCCGTCTTCTGAATGCAGACGGGCTTGTTCAGCGAAATCAGCGCCTTTGTCGATGCGCGTTTTGATCTCTTGCAAGCGCGCCTTGGCTTCATTCTCGGATACTAGCTCGCTGGTCTTGATGAGGATGTGGCGCGCGTGGGTCTGGGTGATGAAGACGGGTGTGTCGGAGGTCTTGCGTTCCAGCAGCTTGATGAGGTGGAAGCCGGTTGGGCTGCGTAGCAAGGGGCTCACTTCGCCGGGTTTCATCTTCGACAGCGGGTCGGAGAACAGGCTGGGTAGGCGATCAGCGGGTCGCCAGCCGAGTAAGCCGCCTTGCAGTGCATCCTTGGCATCGGAATAACCGGCTGCGATCTGTGCGAAAGGTGCTCCCCCCTTCAACTTGGCTTGCGCCTCTTCGGCACGGCGTTTGTAGTTCTGGATGCTTTCCGCGCTGGCTTGTTCTGGCACCACGATCAGGATGTGCGCGAGTTGCAGCTCTTCGCCCTTGTTGCCTTGGTTGGCCTGGGTCGCTAGATAGTCTTCGATGTCGCTCTCACTGATGACCAGCTTGCTATCCACCTCGCGCTCACGTAGACGGACAGAGACGATCTCGCCACGTATTTCTTCGCGGAACTTGTTGAAGTCGATGCCGTCTTTTTCCAGTTTGGTGCGGAACGAGGCGACGGATTCGTACTTGTTCTGTTGTGCGACGCGGGTCAGCGCCTTTTCCAATTGAACGTCATCCACACGCAGCCCATTCTCTTTGGCGAACTGGCTTTGCAACATCTCGGTGATCATGCGTTCCAGTACTTGTTTCTCCAAGATGTTGTTATCAGGGAGCAGGGTGCCTTGCTTCTGGAGCTGTTTGATGGCGGCGTTCAGGCGTGTCGTGAGTTCCTGCTGGGTGATGACGTCGTCGTTCACGACTGCGCGGATGCGGTCTAGGGTGACAGGTTCTAGCGCACCAGCAGAGGCAGAAAGGCAACACAGAAAAAGGAGGGCGATGATTTTGATTTGCATATTCTTCTCGGGTTATTGCAGGCCTTTTACGGGCGGTGCGACGGGTAGATCGTTCAGTTTGGTGTAGCCCATCACGCTGGTGCGCAAGGCCGCTAGTGGATCGGAACCGATGCGAACGAAATCGTTCAGCTCCAGTTGTATAAATATCCCAGTGGTACTGTCTTTTGTCGCGGTCGCAAAACTTTGCGCGACGAGGCGCAGTGCCCAACAGTCCTGATTATACTCAAGCCCGCCCAAAGCCTCCACGATACGGTCATCTTGCAGAGAATAGTTGAGGCGTCCCACCGCGTGCCAACGGCCTGTGATAGGCCATTGTGTCGAGACATCCATCTGGCGCAATACGTTGCGTGTGTAGCGATAGCCGAGGTTGAGCAACTTTCCCGCCTCTGGATTATAGCGGGCGGCTGCGTTGTACGACGCCACATGGTCAAGGTTGGGGTTGTACTGAAACAGACTGTCTAAATACCACGAACGTGTGAGTTTGCCGCCCACCGTGGTCAAGATGTCGGAACGGCTGTTGCTGTCTGACGGGGTGATCAGATTGACTTTGGGGGCGGTGAAGCTGAAACGTTCAGCTACGGCCACCCTTATGCGTTCAGTACCATCGGCGTCATCGATAGCGCGTGAGGTCAAGGCCAAGGTCAGCATGTCCGCATCGCCGACACGGTCATTACCCAAGAAACGGTTCTCGGTGAACATCTGGCCGAAACTGAAGGGCGCTTGAGCAGTGTCGAAGTTGGGTAATTTGCTCTGATCTTCGTAGGGAATGCGTACGTAATAGAAACGCGGCTCCAAGGTCTGCATGTAGCCATTGCCTAAGAACGAGTCGCTACGTTCGAATATGAGCCCACCATCAAGGCTCATGATTGGAATTGTGCGCGAGCTGCTGGCCTCGTATCCGCTATTGTTCGTGTCTAGCACGTAGCGCGTGCTGTGAATGCCCATCTTGGGGGTCAAAAAGTATCCAGGAGCATTCAGCAAGGGATAGCTGATGGAGGGATAGACCATCGTACGTTGGCCGTTGACCAGTGTTGGGTGGCGAAAATCCACGTACTCGCTCGCCACGGAAACGGTGCTGCCGAACACGGTGCGTTGTGCATTGACACCGATTTGGGGTTGCCTCCAATAGGGTTCGACGACGGGCGCTAGCGGGTCTTGCAAGGTCTGGAAATGTTGTACACGTGCCACGGCATTCCACCATCCCCCCGAATAATTCAATACGCCTTCTTGTAGCAGATTGGTCTGTGAAGTGGCATTCAGGTTGTCTGCCAAGTCGCGGTAGTAGTTGTTGTCCGACACACGATTCAGATCGAGATAGCCACTGAATCCCCCCCCCAGTTGCTGGGCATGCTTCAAAGAGAAGCGTGTGCGGTCGGTCTGGCTGATCATATCTGATTGCAGCACATCGGCATGGACTTCGCCAACGGCACTGGGTTGCAGGTAGCGAAACTCGTTGTTGAGTTGTGTGCCGCGCTTCTTCATGTAGCGCGGAGAGAGGGTCGCATCGAAATTGTCCGCCACGTTCAGATACAGCGGAAGCGTCATTTCGGAGCCTCCCGTGGTGGTACTACCAAAGGTGGGGCCGAGTAAGCCAGTACGTCTTTTGTCGTTGAGTGGGAAATTCATCCACGGGGTGTACAGGATGGGCAGCCCCATGAATACGACGCGTGCGTTGTAGGCGTTTCCCACCTGCGATGTGCGATCGATGTCCAAGCGAGACATCTTCAGCAACCAATCGTCGTTCTCGATGGGGCAAGTGGTGTAGGTCGCACCATCAAACTCGTACTCTTTGCGACTGACGATGTGCGCCACTTCCGCAGAGCCGCGACCGCCCGTCTCGGTAAAAGTGAATCGGGGTTGTTGCATGTCACCCATGTTGGTATCTAAGTTCAACTGGAGTTTTGGGCCGACCACGGTGGTGTCGCCTTGTTCGATACGAACGTTTCCCTCGGCGAAAACATCCTTGCTGACTTCATCGTAGGTCAGCAGGTCGGAAAAAACCATCTGACCATCTTGGCGTAGCTCTGCATTCCCACGCGCTACCAGCTTCTCTCCATGTTTAGACTCGATCTGGTCGGCGAAGAAGTAGATGGTCGCTTGCTCTTCTGCGGCAGGAAGCTTGTCGAAAGTGCGGTCTATCTTGAGCGGAATGGGCGCGTCTTCGCCGTGCGCCCAGGGGGCGAAAACGAGCGATAACAGAAGAGGCGCAAAACGCGGAGGACGAAGCATGGGTAGGGCAAATAATTTAAGGTGCTAAAATCTCACAAATCCTATATTAAGGCAATCAAATGCAACGCCAGAAACAGCTTACCGATTGGCTTTCCAGCCTGCACCCGAACCAAACCTTCACTATCGCTCCGGCATCGGCAGATGCCAGTTTCCGCCGCTACTTCCGCGCCACATTCGCCGACGGTAGCACCAAAGTTGTGATGGATGCGCCGCCGCAACATGAGGATTGCAAGCCATTTCTGCACATCGGCCAGCTGTTCGAGGAAGCGGGCGTTCACGTGCCGCACGTGTATGCACACGACCTAGAGCAAGGTTTCTTGTTGCTTTCGGATTTGGGCAACACAACCTATCTGCAAGCATTGGATGCGGGGAACGCACGCGGCCTTTACGATCAGGCGATCAATGCGCTCATCAAGATCCAACTTGCTTCGAAGCCGAATGAACTGCCTCCTTATGACGAGGCGTTACTGCGCCGCGAACTCAACCTGTTCCCCGAGTGGTACATCGCCAAACATCTGGGCGTGACGCTCACCGCGAAGCAACAGGCCAAGTTGGAAGAGGTGTTCGTGCGCATCATCAAGAACAATCTGTCGCAGCCTTGTGTGTATGTGCACCGTGATTTTCATTCGCGCAATTTGATGGTTAGTGAACCGAATCCGGGCGTCCTCGATTTCCAAGACGCCGTCTATGGCCCCATCACCTACGATCTTGCCTCGCTCTTCAAGGATGCCTACATCAAGTGGGAGGAGGCCGAGATCATCGATTGGCTCATCCGTTATTGGGAGAAGGCGCGTAAGGCTGGCTTGCCCGTGCGCGAGGATTTCGCCGATTTTTATTGGGATTACGAGATGATGGGCGCGCAACGCCACATAAAAGTTTTGGGTATCTTTGCGCGCTTGTATCACCGCGATGGCAAGGACGGTTACCTGAAGGATATGCCGCTGGTGATGGAGTATCTGCACAAAGCTTGTGAGCGTTACATCGACCTCAAGCCTTTGCTCAATATCTTGCTCGAGTTGAACATGCAAGCGGAAAGAAATAAAAGTTGATGCAGCGTATCTTCTCGCTCCGACCTTCACCCCAACTCTCTCCCGCCAGCGGGCGAGGGGGCAATCGAGAGAGGCTTCTTAGATGCGTGCCATGATTCTCGCTGCGGGGCGCGGCGAACGCATGCGCCCACTCACCGACCACACGCCCAAGCCGTTGTTGCACGTAGGTGGCAAGCCGCTCATCGTGTGGCACATCGAACGTCTGGTGCGCGTGGGTATCACCGATCTCGTCATCAATCACGCGCATCTGGGCAAACAGATCGAGCAAGCATTGGGTGACGGAAATCAATTTGGCGCCACCATCCGCTACTCGGACGAAGGTGTTGCGCTAGAGACAGCGGGCGGTATCGTCTTTGCCGCTCATTTGCTGGGTGACGAGGTGTTCGCTGTGGTCAATGGGGATGTGTATTGCGATTTCGATTTCACGCATTTGCCTGCCCATGCGGCCGCACTCTCTAACAGCGATGACATGGCGCATCTGGTGTTGGTGGATAACCCAGAACACAATCTCAAGGGCGATTTCGGCCTGCAAGATGCGCGCATCACAGACACGCCTCCCAAGCTGACTTTCAGTGGCATAGCTCTCTACAAGCCGCAGTTGTTCGCCCATATCGAGCGCGGCACAAAGGCGCCGCTCGCTCCGTTGTTGCGTGAACAGATCGCCGCTGGCAAAGTCGGTGGTGAGCATCATCGTGGGATGTGGGTCGATGTTGGCACGCCACAACGTTTGGACAAACTCGACAAGCAACTGCTTGCGTCGCAGAATGCAGCCCATGTCTGATAACGCCATCTATGTCGAACGCCGCAAGCATCTTCAGCAAAAGATGCAGTACGGTATCGCCGTCATCCCGACTGCGCCCGAAGTGGCGCGCAATGCCGACACGCATTACGACTATCGCCACGACAGCCATTTCTATTACCTCACCGGCTTCACCGAACCTGAATCGGTGCTGCTATTGATTGCGGGCGAGGAGCCGAAGAGCCTCTTGTTCTGTCGTGAGAAGAACGCGGAGCGCGAGGTGTGGGATGGATTCCGTTATGGTCCCGATGCGGCCGCCGAGCATTTCGGTTTTGATGCGGCTTATCCTGTCGAACAGCTAGAAGCGAAACTCGTCGAGCTGATGGGTAACCAACCTACGTTGTTTTATCCCATCGGGGGCGATTGGGATACTCGCCTCATCAAGGCGCGTGAAGCGGTTAAGGCAAAAGCGCGCACGGGTATCCAAGCGCCTAATGTGATACGGGATGTGCGTGAATTGTTGAACGAGATGCGCTTGTTCAAAGACGAGCATGAAGTGGGTCTCATGCGCGCAGCGGCACAGATATCTTGTGAGGCTCATCGCCGTGCGATGCGTTTCACTCGTCCCGGTCAATATGAATACGAAGTGGAAGCTGAGCTGCTGCACGAATTCTGTCGCCATGGTGCGCGTCATCCGGCATATACCAGCATCGTGGCAGGGGGGGCGAACGCATGCACTTTGCACTACGTCGGCAACGATGCGCGGCTTAATGACGGCGAGCTTCTGCTCATCGATGCGGGGGGTGAACTGGGCGGGTATGCTTCCGACATCACCCGCACCTTTCCGGTGAATGGCCGCTTCAGTGCCGCACAAAAAGATGTATATGAGATCGTGCTCGCCGCACAGGCAGCGGCTATCGCGGCAGCAAGACCAGTCAATACTTGGAATGCGCCGCATGAAGCAGCGCTGCACGTCTTGGCGCAGGGATTCATCGACTTGAAGCTATGCCAAGGCTCGGTCGAATCGGTGTTGGAGAGCGAGAGTTATAAGCAGTTCTACATGCACCGCACAGGTCATTGGTTGGGTATGGATGTGCATGATGTGGGCGAATACAAGATGGATGGCAATTGGCGACCCTT
>Ga0209015_10125_pt1 | contig 10653 bp, 10 predicted proteins | sample EPASupsiteSAE300_FD_187264 | JGI IMG/M metagenome (GOLD analysis project Ga0209015, IMG submission 187264) | Bioremediated contaminated groundwater from EPA Superfund site, New Mexico - Sample SAE3-00 (SPAdes) (version 2) | ecosystem: Environmental > Aquatic > Deep subsurface > Groundwater >...
AAGAAATGCGCCAGATCGAGCATGGCCTCGCGCAGCCAGATCACGAAGTGAAGCAGATCGAACCTCCTGTAATGGAAAAAATCGTGCCCGCTAATCAAGCATGAGTAAACAACAAGCGCTCATTACGCACCTGATCGAACTACGTGTGCGCCTGACGCACGCCATGGTTGGCTACCTGTTGGTGTTCATCTGCCTATTTCCATGGGCGGCGGACATGTACGCCGTGTTGGCACAACCGCTACTCGCAAAATTACCGCAGGGCGGGCAGATGATCGCAACCGATGTCACTACGCCATTCTTCGTTCCGATCAAGTTGGCTATGATGGCCGCTTTCTTGATTACCTTGCCTTACATCCTTTTGCAAATGTGGAAATTCATCGCCCCGGGTTTGTATGCGCAAGAAAAACGATTATTGCTCCCCCTCGTTATTGCCAGTGTGCTGTTGTTCCTAATGGGCATGGCCTTCGTCTATTTTGCAGTACTACCCGCCGTATTCGGCTTCATCACCGCATCTGCCCCCATTGGCGTGGCGGTGATGACCGACATCGACAAGTACCTAAGCTTCGTGCTGGGTATGTTTATGGCATTTGGCGTGGCATTCCAAGTGCCCGTCGCGGTCGTAGTGATGGTGCATTTAGGATGGGTGACGCCTGAGCAGTTGCGAGAGAGTCGCTCCTACGTCATCGTGGGGGCCTTCGTCGTTGGCGCAGTGCTAACGCCACCTGATGTCATCTCACAATTCATGCTGGCGATGCCAATGTGGCTGCTCTTTGAAGTCGGAGTGATCGTATCGGATAGATTACATCTACTAGTTCAGAAGAGTGTTTCGTGAAAGGTGAACTTTAGCCTATCTAAAACACTAGCAACGACTGGCTCAGGTTGAAAGATGGATATCACTTCGTTCCGAACTCACAGTCTCTTATGCAAATCACCAGATTTGCGTAGTGGCCCCCCGAGCGCCATCTAAATGCTGTCTATGATCGTCTGGTTCTGGAAAGTGAAGCAGACACGGCTACGATCCGAATTGACACCCGTAACAGAAAATTGCCAATGTACCTTCAGGCCGAGCAAGCGACAGACAGTAATTCGGCCATTAGTGACGCTGGGGAAATGCTGAGAAGGCTGCTTGAAAATTCTAAAGGGTGGTCCGCTTCACTTCTAACAACGGTCGTTCAAAACTAAGAGTTTGATGATGCTTGGCCGTAGCTTGCTAACCCCAAGCAGTCATATAGATTTCCTGATGGCGGATGCTCAGTGGCCTTCTTTCCCTCAATGGCCCGCCTTCGTAATTCGTCTTCTAGAAGGCAGACAAAATAATTCATCTCTCCGTAATCTCTCTGTCACTTTCATCTCCTAGCATTCGCACTGTTTAGAAATTCTTAACTTAATGGCGAGACGATTCGAAATATGAATCGTCATCAAGGCTTGTGGGGGTGACTTGTGATCGAACTCAAAAATGTATCCGTCAGGTATGGAGCCGATGCGATCGGTCTGCATCCGACCTCGCTGAGTTTCAAGCGCGGTGAATTTAATGTCCTGCTTGGCGCTTCGGGCGCGGGTAAGTCGACGTTGCTTCGCTGTCTCAATATGCTTACTCGTCCGACAACGGGTTCTATTCATGTTCAAGATGTTGGGGTTGTCGACACTGCTGCAGCCCTCAGACTACACCGGCGTCGTACCGGCATGATCTTCCAGCAGCATCAGCTAATCCGGCGACATACGGCGCTACAGAACGTACTTCTTGGCCGTATCGGCTATCACACCACCCTGCGTTCCATGTTCCCATTGCCCCGTGCTGAACAGCATATCGCGCTTGAATGTCTGGAGCGTGTTGGTTTGCTGGAAAAGGCCACCGAGCGGGTTGACCGTTTGAGCGGAGGTCAACTGCAGCGTGTTGGTATCGCGCGTGCATTGGCGCAGCAGCCACGTTTGATGCTGGCGGACGAACCTGTTGCCAGCCTAGATCCGGCAACTTCGCGTCGTGTGTTGTCGCAACTGAAGCATATTGGACTTGAAGATGGCATCACGACAGTGGTGAGTCTTCATCAAGTCGATCTGGCGCGTGAATTCGCCGACCGGATCATTGCCATCGCACATGGTCGGGTCGTCTACGACGGCTCACCGAACGAACTGAGTGACGCCCTGTTGCAGGATATCTACGATCAGGCGCCAACCAGTGGCCGAGAAGAAATACCCGTGCCCCCTTTACCTTCATTTACCCAACTAGCCATCAACGAGGAGTGAATCATGAAACGAATGCTAAAACTGCTTACCCTGCTTGCCGCGCTGTCCGTTCCGTTCGGAGCACAGGCCGCGCCCAAAGCCGATCCGGATACTCTCAAGGTGGCTCTGCTGCCGGACGAGAACGCCGGCACCATCATCAAGAACAACCAGGCGCTGAAGGAATATCTTGAGGTGACGCTGGGCAAGAAGATCGAACTGATCGTCACCACAGACTACTCGTCGATGATTGAGGCGATGCGCCACGGTCGTCTTGATCTGGCCTATTTTGGCCCGCTCTCCTATGTGCTGGCCCGTCAGAAGAGCAATATCGAGCCATTCGTTGCGCTCAAGAGCAAGGGGAGCACGACCTATCAATCCGCAGTCATCGGAAACGTCGAGGCTGGTGTCAATAAGATTGAGGACATCAAGGGCAAGAACATGGCATATGGCGATAAGGCTTCCACCTCTAGCCATCTGATTCCCAAGTCCGTGCTGGCCGAGAAGGGCTTACTTGCTGGCAGCGACTATAACGAGCATTTCGTCGGTTCGCATGATGCTGTCGCAATGGCCGTGCAGAATGGTCATGCACAGGCCGGTGGTCTGAGCCGTCCAATCTTCGAGTCGCTGGTCGAGCGCAAAATCATCGATGGCAACAAGGTAAAAGTGCTCGAGTATTCCAAACCGTTCCCGCAATATCCGTGGACCATGCGCTCCAATCTCAAACCAGAGTTGAAGGAGAAGATTCGCCAGGCGTTCTTGGACATCAAGGATCCGGCCATCCTCAAACCCTTCAAGGCGGACGGCTTCGACGTGATTACCGACAAGCACTACGATGTCGTGCGCGATTTGGGTCATCTGCTGAAGATAGATTTGTCCAAGTTCTAATCGAAAACAGTATATGAGCGACCATAACATTCAATACGACCAACTGCTCGACGAAGCTCAGCGCGACTGGATGTACAACGCGCTGCGCTTCGGCGCAGCCATGCTGGTCATCCTGATATGTGCGCACTACGTCGGTCTATTCGATGCAGAGCGTCTCTCGGAAGGTGTGCCGAGCCTGTTCAGTCTGGTCGGCGAAATGATGCCGCCGAACTTCAATGAGGTTGCCAACTGGTGGAAGCCGCTGTTGGACACGCTGGCCATGAGTATTGCGGGCACTGCGCTGGCGGTTGCTTTCTCGCTGCCGCTGGCTTTTCTGGCTGCACAGAACACTTCTCCGCATCCGCTGGTCTATCAAATGGCGCGCGGCTTGTTGAATACCTTGCGTTCCATACCAGAGTTGATACTTGGCATCATCTTCGTGGCGGCAGTCGGCTTCGGCGCACTGCCCGGCGTACTTGCACTTGGTCTTCATTCGATCGGCATGGTTGGCAAATTCTTCGCCGAAGCGATTGAGCATGCCGATCCAGCACCGATAGAAGCAGCACGTGCAGCAGGTGCGTCGCCGCTACAGGTATTGCTACATGGGGTATTGCCGCAAGTGCTACCGCAGCTCGCCGACACATCCATATACCGATGGGAATACAACTTCCGTGCATCCACGGTGATGGGAATGGTTGGGGCGGGAGGGATAGGCTTCGAACTGATGGGGTCCTTGCGCATCATGCAATACCAAGATGTGTCAGCAATATTGCTTGTGATCTTGGTCATGGTTACGCTCGTGGATGCTTTCAGCGGATATCTCAGGAAACGTTTTAAATAATTGGAGACAAGATGAAACCGAAAATCGTCATTACCAGTTGGGTGCATCCGCAGACACTGGACATGCTTAGACCTCATTGCGATGTTGTTGCCAACGAAACGCGTGAGCGGCTGAGTCGCGAAGAGATAATCAAGCGGTGCAGTGATGCGGTCGCGGTCATGACCTTCATGCCGGACAGCATAGATGACGCGTTCCTCGCAGAATGTCCGCAATTGCGATTGGTCGCCTGCGCGCTCAAGGGATATGACAACTATGATGTGGCGGCCTGTACACGCCGAGGGGTCCGCATAACCAACGTCCCCGACCTGCTGACCATCCCGACCGCAGAACTGACCGTTGGGCTGTTGATCGGCCTGACGCGTAAAGTCCTGCAGGGCGACCGCTTCGTGCGTTCAGGACAATTCACTGGATGGCGTCCTATGCTGTATGGCGCAGGCTTGACAGGTCGCACACTTGGCATCATCGGCATGGGCGCGGTCGGTCGCGCTATAGCCGCTCGCCTGCAGGGTTACGAGATGGAACTGCTCTACACCGACCCGCAACCGTTGCCACCTGAGCTCGAGGCGCGCTTGGGGTTGCGCAAGGTGGGGTTGGTGCAGTTGTTGGCCGAGAGCGACTATGTGGTGCCCATGGTGCCCTACACGCAAGATACGTTGCATATGATCAATGCGGCATCACTGTCGATTATGAAGCCAGGAGCCTATCTGGTGAATACCTGCCGTGGCTCGGTGGTCGATGAGAAAGCAGTAGCCGATGCTCTCGATTCCGGCAAGCTGGCGGGCTATGCAGCTGATGTGTTCGAACTGGAAGAATGGATGCGACCGGACCGTCCAGAATCTATTTCTGAACGCCTGTTGTCCAACACGGAGCTTACGCTTTTCACACCTCACATTGGCTCTGCCGTGGATACGGTGCGGTTGGCAATCGAGATGGAAGCTGCGACCAATATTCTGCAAGTGCTCAAAGGGCAGATTCCGCAAGGGGCGATCAACCATCCGCTGGACAAGGTGGCGGTCTGAGTACCTTGAACCTAGATCAGGTGGCGAGCTTTCTAGCCATCTTCCGACATGGCAGCTTCCGCGCCGGTGCGCGAGAAAGAAGTCTTTCCCAGGGCGCGATATCGCAACAGATGCAGAAGCTCGAGATGCAACTCGGGGCACGACTGATCGAGCGGGATGCTGCGGGTTGCCGTCTGACGACGGAAGGGATGGCGTTCAAGCCCTATGCTGAGAATCTGCTGAGACTGAGCACGAATGCCGCCGGCATCTTCCTGAGCAAGCCTGTAGTCATCGGGGCGAGCAGCAATATAGGTATTTATCTACTGTCTGGGTATGTGAAGGATTTTCTGGACCTGCAGGAAACACCGAAAACACAACTGGATGTCCGCATAGACAAGAATCCGTCCATTGCGCAGCAACTTGATTCGGGAGATATCGACGTCGCTGTAATGGAATGGTGGGACGGTCGCGAGGGTTACGAAGCTCGCCCGTGGCGGCAGGAAGAACTGGTCGTTATCGTTCCGCCGAGTCACCCTTGGGCCGATAAACATAGCCTTTCTCACGGGGACCTGATGGGTGTTCCCCTGCTCGGCGGCGAGCCGGGTACGGGAACAGGTCGGATACTTACTGACTACTTTGGAAGCGGGGAGAGTGGCTTGTCTGTCGGTATGCAACTGGGATCTACCGATGCTGTGAAGCAGTGGGTGAAAGCGGGGCTGGGAGTGTCGATCGTACTGGTTGGCACTGTGTCCGAGGAGGTCCAATCCGGCACCTTGGTTCCCATTGCACTCGAAGGCGGTAATCTGCGTAAAGAACTCTATGTAATCTGGCGCGATACGCTGTCTCTCGGGCACCCGGCACGAAGGTTTGGAGAATGGTTGGCAGGGAAAGGTTGAGACTTAAGTTCGTTGTGTGATTAATCCCTTGTATGGTTTGAATCGCCCCCGATTCTTAGTTTTGAACGACCGCTGTTAAGAGTGAAGCGGACAACCATTCAGAACAATCAATCAGCTATTTCAGCAATTCATCAGTGTCTCTTATGGCCGAGGAGGAGACGGTCAGAAATAAACCAACTTCAACAATTAAGGTGAGATACAAGAAACTTTCGAATGCTTGCAAATTTACTTAGCCAATGCTGAAGCAGTTTAGATTTAGCCTAAGACTGCCTTTTGTGGCTTCTTGGCCTTGCTGATAGAAATAACATTTCCTTGATCAATTTTAGCGATTACCTTGGCCCACATCTCCAGGGCTTCTTGACGCGCGGGGAAATAGTCATGCGTGTTGTAAATGCCTTGAACACCCCCGAGCTTGTGGTTCAGGCATAGCTCAGCGACTTCAAAAGAAACTCCAAGACGGCCAAGGTGGGTACGTGCCGTCCGACGCAGATCGTGTACCACAAAGTGTTCTAGGTTATGTTTGACCCTACTTAAAGCTACATTAAGTGTATCTGGTGAAACGTGTGGCAGCTTCCGTTTCTGGATTCGTCTCGCTGGAAATACATAATCAGATCTTCCAGCATGCACTTTGAGTTCTTTAAGCCATTCGACTGCCAATTCAGGCAACGGAACTCTAAAAGGGGCTGAAGTTTTTGAACGTTCTTTTGGAATTGTCCATAGTTTGGATTCTAGGCTGAACTCATTCCATTGTGCACGAAGCAACTCATTTTTCCGAACGCATAAAACGAGCAATAGCTTGATTGCAAGCTCATTCTCCCTGCCAAGGTTTTCAGTATTGTTAATAGCAGTAAAAAGTTTGGTGAGCTCATCAAGTTCAAGTGCGCGCTGCCGGGGTTTTTCCTGACCACCTGCATCCTTGCCAGCTAATTCTGCGGCTGGGTTGAAGGGGATCTTCCTTAGAGATACAGCTAAATTGAGAACGGACTTAAGAAATCTTAGGACATCATTCGCCACGGTGGGTGCTGGGGTAGTTATGCCTGGCTTGCCAAATTTAACTGTTTTCAGGAGATCGTAAATTTGTTGAGGAGTTATACGATCAAGTGGAATATTCCCGATGGCGGGTCGTACATGCTTGTCATATCGCTGACGCGGAACTTTGGGATGTTTCAAATGAGTCTGGTTGCTTAAATATTCGTCAGCCATATCATTCAGTGTTTCTATGGAACTTTGCTGTTGCTTGGCAAGCCTCTTCTCAAGCGCAACGTCGATTCCATCGTTCACCTTATTGCGAAGCCCGATCGAAAGTCTGCGTGCTTCGGTTAATGGAATGTCGGGATAGCGTCCGATTGTGTATTCCTTTTGTTTTCCTCCAAACCTATAACGAAAAATCCATGCTGCGGTCCCGCTGATTGAGAGAGTGAAATACAAACCACCTCCGTCTGACATTCCATTTACGGGCTTGTCGGCTTTAATCAGATTTCGCAGTACAACGTCAGTAAGTGAACCCATCACATTCCTTTTGGAGTTGGCAGTACAAATGGTCGAGATATGTGTAGCCACAGATATTTAAGCTCTTTCTTGGAAGAGAATATCTAACTAAGCTACACATTTAGCTACACGCCAATAGCGAGAAGGGATGATACAAGGTGATACTTGGAGAGGCAATGATTGTTAATAAATACAATGCATTGATAAAAACTATGAACTACGCTGAAGCTGGCTGAAACACCCTGAAACGTCACTCAATATTCTGTACTTGTTCGCGCATCTGCTCGATGAGGATCTTGATCTCCATCGCACAGCGCGAGACTTCGGCGTCCACCGACTTTGAACCCAAGGTGTTCGCTTCACGATGCAACTCTTGCATCAAAAAATCCAAGCGTTTGCCGACGGCGCCGCCTTTGCTCAATACACGCTTCACCTCAACCAGATGGGTCAGCAAGCGTGACAACTCTTCGTCTACATCGACCTTGCTGGCATACAGCGTGATCTCTTGGCGCACGCGTTCATCATCTTCGCTACCCAAAGCTTCCAGCAACTTCGCGCGCAACTTGGTCTCGTAAGCGATGATCGCATTGGGGATGCGTGGAGCGACGCTGATGCGTAATGCTTCGATCTGAGTGACGCGTTCCAGCAGGAAATTTTTGAGCTTCTCTCCCTCGCGTTGGCGAGCGGCGGCAAAGTCGTGCAACACCTGCTGCATCAGGCTCTGCAAGATCGCCTGTATCGTGTCGGCAGACAGTGCGGGGCTTTCCAATACGCCGTTCCAGCTCAACACATCGGCAACGGACAAAAGGCGCGCATCGGGCATCGTCTCGCGCACTTTAGCACTCCACACCGCCAATTGTTGGACCATGCCTTGGTTCAAGTGGGCCGGATTCTGAGCGGAGGCGCGTGGCACGTAGCTGATACGACATTCCACCTTGCCTCGTGTCAGTTGAGCCGAGATCGCTTCACGCAATGTGGACTCTTGTGAGCGCAGTTCATCCGGCATGCGTAGCTGTAGATCAAGGTAGCGATGGTTGACGGCACGCAGTTCGAGGGTGAGTGAGCCACTATCGAGTTCGGCGGAGGCGACGGCGAAGCCGGTCATGCTGTAGATCATCGGGACTCCAGAGGGATGGAAAAAAACACGGGCTGAATGGCGCGCATTATATTACGATTGCACACCGTCACCGTTGAACACAGCGTTGCTGACGACTAAATAATCAGGAAAACAATGAAGTTCGCAGTCCATCAGGCCAACCATATCGGCGGTCGCAAATACAATCAGGATCGGGTGGGCTACGCCTATACCAATGACGCCTTGTTGTTGGTGCTTGCCGATGGCATGGGTGGACATCTGCATGGCGAGATCGCCGCGCAGATCGCGGTCTATACCTTCATGCGCGCATTCAGTCGGTTAGAGCAGGGGCGCACGAAAGAGCCCGAAGTGTTCTTGCGTGCCACCATGCGTGCTGGTCACGATGCGATCATCGACTATGCGCGTGAGAACCAATTGGGCGGCAATCCGGGTACGACCTGCGTGGTGGCTTTGGTGCAGGATGGCAAAGTATGGTTCGCGCATGCGGGTGATTCGCGCTTCTATCTATTGCGTGGTGATGCCGTTGCCAACGTGACTAAAGACCACTCTGTCGTGCAGCAATGGGCGGATTGGGGAATCATCACAGAAGACGAGATGAAGACCCATCCTGATCGCAACAAGATCACCAACTGCTTGGGGGGCGTGGAAGACATGTTCTATGTCGAAGTGTCGCCCAGTGTCGAGGCGATGAGTGGAGATACCCTGCTGTTGTGTAGTGATGGCTTTTGGAGTCCGTTGCTGCGAGAAGAATTGGTGAAGCTGGTTTCTGCTCAAGCAATGGGCAATCTGCTGGTTGAATTGGTGGAAGTCGCTGTGTTCCGTGAAGGAGCGCGTGCTGATAACACTACCGCCGTGGTCGCTCGCTTGGGCGATGCTGAGCAAGAGCATGGCACTGAGTCACCTGTCTGCATCATCCTCGATGAGCGTCCAGCACCTACCTGATCGTTTCTAAATAAAAGAGGTTTTTTCCATGCGTCCAAGTCAACGTCAGCCCGATCAACTTCGTGCGATTCGTATCACCCGTCACTACACCAAACATGCCGAAGGCTCGGTACTTATCGAGTGCGGCGACACCAAGGTCATCTGTACTGCCAGCGTGGAAGAGCGCGTGCCACCTCACAAGAAGGGTAGTGGCGAGGGGTGGGTCACGGCGGAATACGGCATGTTGCCGCGCTCTACTGGAGAGCGCATGGGGCGTGAAGCCGCCAAGGGCAAGCAGTCTGGCCGTACACAAGAGATTCAACGTTTGATCGGTCGCAGCCTGCGTGCCGTGGTCGATCTGGGTAAGTTGGGGGAACGCACCATCACCTTGGATTGCGATGTCATACAGGCCGATGGTGGTACGCGCACAGCCAGTATCACGGGTGCATTCGTTGCTTTGCACGATGCGGTGAACAGCCTGATGCAAAAGGGTCTAGTGAAAGAGAATCCACTCAAGGATTCAATCGCTGCCATCTCGGTGGGTATCTATGAAGGTACGCCCGTGCTCGATCTGGATTACGTCGAAGACTCCGCCTGCGACACCGATATGAACGTGGTGATGCTGGGTAACGGTAACTTCGTCGAGGTGCAAGGTACGGCAGAAGGCCATGCCTTCTCGCGTGCTGAGATGGATGTGTTGCTGGGCCTTGCGCATAAAGGCATCACCGAATTGATCAACATGCAACGCGAGGCGCTGAAGCAATGAAGAAACTCGTCATCGCTTCCAATAATCAAGGCAAGCTCGCTGAATTCCAAAGGATGCTCGCACCATTGGATATCGAGGTGGTGACACAGTCGCAATTGGGTATTTCGGAAGCGGAAGAGCCGCACGTCACTTTCGTGGAGAACGCTTTAGAGAAAGCGCGCCATGCGAGCCGTGAAAGCGGCTTGCCGGCGTTGGCGGATGATTCAGGTATCTGTGTCGATGCGCTCAAAGGCATGCCCGGCGTGATTTCGGCACGATTCTCTGGTTTCCCCAAGTCGGATGAGCGTAACAATCAGGCGCTATTGGAAGCGATGAAGACGCACGACGATCGTCGTGCGCATTATTACTGCGTGTTGGTGTTGGTGCGTTGGGCTGGGGATCCGCAACCTATCATCGCCGAAGGTGAGTGGCATGGCGAGATCGCCCGTGAAGCGCGAGGCGCAGGCGGTTTTGGTTATGACCCCTATTTCTGGTTGCCCGAGCTCGGCAAGATGAGCGCGGAACTGACGCACGATGAGAAACACGCCATCAGTCATCGCGGCAAAGCGATGAAAGTTTTG
>Ga0209015_10126_pt1 | contig 10532 bp, 10 predicted proteins | sample EPASupsiteSAE300_FD_187264 | JGI IMG/M metagenome (GOLD analysis project Ga0209015, IMG submission 187264) | Bioremediated contaminated groundwater from EPA Superfund site, New Mexico - Sample SAE3-00 (SPAdes) (version 2) | ecosystem: Environmental > Aquatic > Deep subsurface > Groundwater >...
CCTTGCCAGCCGCAAAACCCGCGTACACCATGCCGTTACGGATGACCACGCCCGCATGGCTACGCACGACCAAGGCTGGCGTGGAACGCTCATACAACCAAATGCGCTTGCCATCCTTGGCATCCAATCCCGCGATACGTCCATTGCCTGTTCGCACCACCACGATGCCATCGGCGATCTTAGGCGCGCTCAATACCTCGCTGGAGGCTTTCGTCTTCCAACGCAGATTGCCTGTCTCATCTTCATAGGCAGCGACCTCACCTTTATCACCGCCGACCAAGACCAGTCCGTCGCCAGCCCCCACTCCACCAGTGATGGTGAAGCCCGGTTCGATACGCCATACCTTCTTGCCGCTGTCGCGATCAAAGCGGTACACATACTTGGTGTCGGCAGCGAACACACCTTCACGCGTGACTGCGGGTGTCAGTACGCTGAAGCCAGCTTCACCGACACGCTGCTTCCAACGCACATCGACTTTAGCGGAGGACTTAAAGGTGACTAACTTTGCCGGTTCTACAGCCGCCTTGTCGCTGCTACAAGCAACTAGAGACGCTGTTATGGCGAGTGCTAGAAGACGAGCAAATCTCATTTTGCAGCGCCCAGACCGTCCAACTTCAGTTGGATCAGATTGCGGTACATGCTTTTTGCATCAGTCTTATCCAACGCCAGTTGGTAAGCTGCACGTGCTTCGGTCGTCTTACCCATCGCGCTCAATACATCGCCCTTCAAATCAGCGTACAGACCGGTGAAAGAATCGGGATGTGCAGCATCCAGTTGTTTCAAAGCATCGTCATACTTCTTCTCATCCAGCATGACACTCGCCAGCTTCAAACGCGCTGCATCTTGCAACGCCGCTTCCTTGGCATGTTCGATGACCCAGAAAAGTTGTGTTTTTGCACGCGCAAAATCCTTAGCTTGGATGCTGGCTTGCGCCGCCAACAGCTGTGCACGTGGTGCATAAGCGCTGCTGCCATATTTGCTTGCCAGCGCATCCGCAGCGTCACCGATGCGCTTGGCATCGTTAGTAGAGACCTGCTTCATCACTTCCACATACAGTTTTGCGGCCTCATCAGCCTGACCAGCTTGATGTTTCTTCCAGTACTGCGATCCAGCGAAAGCCAAGAGCGCGACGACTACTGCGCCGACCACCCACTTGCCATTGTCTTTCCACCACGCTTTCAATGCGTCGACTTGTTCCTGTTCTTGCATATCTAATTCAGCCATTTTCTTTCCTTTATTTGATCAATTCACGGATCTTTACTTGCAACTCTTGCACACCAATTTTTTGCTGCTCGCCGCCACCGCGCAAAGGCTTGAAGGTGACCGCATTAGCAGCCACTTCATCTTCTCCGATGATAACAGCGCAAGCAGCGGCGCTACCGTCCGCCTTCTTCATCTGCGACTTGAAGCTGCCGCCACCGCAATGCAGCAGCACTTTTAAGCCACCATCACGTAAGTTCTCCGCCACACGCCAAGCCAAGGACTGCGCTTGCTCACCTTGGTGCACCACGTACACATCCAACGGTGCGGCAGGATTCTGCATGCCGTCGTCTTGCAACAACGCCAGCAATCGCTCCACCCCCATGGCAAAACCACAAGCCGGCGCCGGCTTGCCGCCGATCTGTTCGATCAGCCCGTCGAAACGTCCCCCCGCGCAGATCGTGCCTTGTGCACCCAGACGGGTGGTGACCCACTCGAACACGGTGCGGTTGTAATAATCCAAACCGCGCACCAAGCGCGTATTGATCTCGTAAGGGATGCCATGTTGTTTCAAGATGGTCTGCACCGCTTCGAAATGCTTGATCGCATCCTCATCCAGCTCGTCCATCAACTTCGGCGCCGCACTCACCAAGTCCTGCATCGCTGGATTCTTGGTATCGAGGATACGCAAGGGATTGCTGTACAAACGACGCTGCGCCTCGGCATCCAGCGCCTCTTTGTGCTGTTCGAAATAAGCAATGAGCTTCTCACGATGGCGTTGGCGTGAAGCGACATCCCCCAGCGTGTTGATCTGCAACGCCACATCGCGGATACCCAATTTCTTCCACAAACGAGCACACATCACGATCTGCTCGGCGTCGATATCTGGCCCAGCAAAACCCAAGGCTTCCACACCGACCTGATGGAATTGGCGATAACGCCCTTTCTGCGGACGCTCGTGACGAAACATCTGACCTTGGTAATACAGACGCTGCGGCGCGTTATACAGCAGATTGTGCTGCAACACAGCACGTACGCAGGATGCCGTCCCTTCTGGACGCAAGGTGAGCTGGTCACCGTTGAGGCTATCCTCGAAGCTATACATCTCCTTCTCGACGATGTCGGTAACTTCACCGATGGCGCGTTTGAACAGCGCAGTCGGTTCCACCAAAGGCATGCGGATGTTGCGATAACCGTAACCTTCGAGCCATTCGCGTACCGTATCCTCGAACCACAGCCACAGCTGCGCCTCGTCCGGCAAAATATCGTTCATGCCTTTTACGGCTTGCAGGGTGGGATTACTCATCTTCTATCAGATCGCTTTGATTTCGATACGCTTGGATGGTTTATCACCCGCCGCGCGTTTAGGATATTTGTTGGCAACGTAGTCATCGACGATCTTCTGGAATTCCTCAGCGATGTTCTCACCACGTAGCGTCACCGTCTTCTCACCATCGACATACACCGGGGCAGAAGGCGTCTCGCCCGTGCCCGGCAGACTGATGCCAATATTGGCCAACTTACTTTCTCCTGGGCCATTGACGATGCAGCCCATCACGGCCACATACATCTCCTCCACGCCCACATACTGCTCTCGCCACACCAACATCTGCGAACGCAAGTAACGCTGGATGTCTTGCGCCAATTCTTGGAAAACAGTGCTAGTGGTACGACCACAGCCTGGACAAGCCGTCACCATCGGCGCAAATGAACGCAGCCCCATGGTCTGTAATATCTCCTGCCCCACCACTACTTCTTGTGTGCGGTCACCATTTGGTTCAGGTGTCAAAGAGATACGGATGGTATCGCCAATGCCGCGCTGCAACAGCACGGACAATGCCGCAGTCGAAGCGACGATGCCTTTGGAACCCATCCCCGCTTCGGTCAAGCCAAGATGCAGCGGATAGTCGCTACGCTTGGACAATTCGGTATACACAGCGATCAAGTCCTGCACCGCACTCACCTTGCACGACAACACGATACGGTCATGCGGCAAGCCCAATTCCTCGGCGCGTTGTGCGCTTTGCAAGGCAGAAACGATGAGCGCTTCGCGCGTCACCTCGTTCGCCTCTTTCGGCTGTGCCAGCTTGGAGTTCTCATCCATCATGCGCACGACCAGATCCTGATCCAGACTGCCCCAGTTGACGCCGATACGCACTGGCTTGTCATACTGCTTGGCGACCGCGATCATCATGGCAAATTGGTCTTCGCCTTTGCGGTTCTTGCCCACGTTGCCAGGATTGATTCGATATTTCGACAATGCTTGAGCGCACTCTGGATACTCGGTGAGCAAGCGGTGGCCGTTGTAATGGAAGTCGCCGATAAGTGGCACATCACACCCCATGTCGTCCAACATCTTACGGATGACGGGCACTTGAATGGCCGCTTCGGTCGTGTTCACGGTGATACGCACCAACTCCGAACCCGCTTGCGCCAACTCATACACCTGCTTTGCCGTACCAGCCGCATCCGCCGTATCGGTGTTGGTCATGGATTGAATGACGATAGGCGCATCGCCACCGATGTGGATATCGCCGACACGTACTGAAGTCGTCTTGCGACGCATGATATGAAGATGACTCATTGCTTTATTCCAACACCAGACGAACAACCCCAGTTTGGTTGTATTTTGACAGATCGACTTCTCGACCTTTGTAAAAGACTTTGACCGCACCTGCCTTGCCAATGGCAACTTCATACGGCGCACGACGACCGCCACCGATCCATTTTTCAGTTCCCGCCGCATTCATGCGAGACAGCAGGAGTTCGCCGTTGGTGTCTTTGACCTCCATCCAAGAGTCTTGTGTAAAAACGATATGGATAGGGCGTTTTTTCAATTGATCGAGCGGAAGGGTGGGCTTCTCTACCACGGGCTTCTCTATCACTGACGTCGGATTCGCTACGACAACAGGCATCTCGACCAATTTTGGCTTTGCCACCACGACAGGCGCGACGGCAGGCAACACTTTTGGCACAGCAACGGCAACTTTAGAAGGCTCGACGACCTTGGGCACAGGAGTCGCTTGTATTAGATTGACTTCAGCAGCAACGACTGCAGAAGTCGCACTCACTACCGAAGGAACTGATTCCAGCACAGGTAAGTTCACCTCTTGCACGACCACCTTTTCGATGAATGCTTCGTCTGTTTGATTCCAAATAAAGAGTGCCAGCACGACCGCCACGAACAATGCAGCCGCCATCAAATAGATGCTCTTCTTGTTGGAACCCTGTGCCGGCATGAACTCAAGCCCGCCCGTCTGCACGGCGCTCACGTCTCCGTGTTGCGATTGAACGGGCGACATCATTGCCAATAACGGTGTCTCGTCGAGATGCATAGTACGTGCGTAACTCCGCACGAAGCCACGCAAGAACGCACCCTCTGGCAGCCCTTCGCGCTTACCCTCCTCCAGTGCTTCCAACTGCTTAACACTGAATTTGATGCGCTCAGCCACATCAGCAACTGTCAGACCTTGAGCCTCTCTTGCCGCACGCAAGACCTCACCAACACGGGATGTTGCATTTAATACTGTAGCGCCAGAAGTTTCTGCTGCGTTATCCATCACTCCCCCATTTGCAGAAGTTGCGCTTCGCGTGATTCTGGAAAACGCTTACTGAGTTGCATCGCATAACTCGCTTCTGAATTGCGGTCGCGAATCTTACGTTCGATACGAATAGCCAACCACAATTGCTCAGCGTTCATATCCTGAATCGATTGCTGGAAGCGTAATAGGTAGGATTTCGCTGAAGCAAAATCACCCTTCGCAAAATTGACCTCGGCAAAACCATACAGCGCCTCTGGCATATCTGGGCGCAAGATCAGCGCACGTTGCAGATAGCTTTCAGCAGTCGGCAATTCCCCTGCTTTGAGTGCACACAAGCCTGCATTGGCATAAGCGACTTCCGGGGTCGCGTACAGCGGATTCTTCAATGCCTCCAAGAATTGCGGCAGTGATTCTTTCGCACGGCCACGTTGGCACAAGAACCAACCGAAGTTGTTGTAGGCATCCGAATAATTCTTATCGATTTTGATACTACGTTTGAAATCAGACTCTGCCTGCTCATCCTCATGCAAAGCCATACGAATCAATGCGCGCACGTTATAGCCTGGTGCATAAGCTGAGTCTGCTTGCAGTGCGATACCCAACTCTTGCAAAGCGATGGCGTATTGCGCACGACCATAATAGGCGGCGGCCAACTCGGTATGGATGGTAGCGATGCCGCGTGCGCGCTGGGAAGTTGTTTGCTCACCTTCCCCTTTGGATGCGCATCCCGCCAATGAAATGACGGTGAGTAAGACGAACAGAACCTTCATTGACCTGCCTCCACTAAGCGATGCATCGTCCTCTTGGTCTTGTCTTGAACTTGACCTGCCAATTGACCACAGGCTGCCGCAATGTCATCACCGCGCACCTTGCGGATGGTAGTGACGATATTCGCTTGCATCAGCACATCGCGAAAACGTTTCACCACCTCCATATCAGAACGTTGATAGGGAGCTTGCGGGAATGGGTTGAACGGGATCAGATTGAACTTGCATGGAACGTCTCGCACCAGTTCGATCAATTCACGTGCTTGTTGCACACTGTCATTCACTCCAGCCAACATCACATATTCGAAAGTAACAAAGTCGCGCGGCGCTTTAACTAAGTAACGCTGACAAGCAGCCATCAACTCACGCAGCGGATATTTCTGATTGATCGGCACCAGCACATTGCGCAAAGCATCGGTAGGTGCATGCAGTGAGATAGCCAATGCCACCGGACACTCGTCGCGCAATCTATCCACCGCAGGCACGACGCCTGAAGTGGAAACCGTCACCCGACGACGCGACAAGCCATAGGCATTGTCATCCAACATCAATTGCAACGCACTGACTGTGCTATCGAAGTTCAACAGCGGTTCGCCCATGCCCATCATCACCACATTGGTGATCGGCCAGTTCCCATCCGCATTCTTACCAAGCTGGCGGTTCGCCCACCACACTTGACCGATGATCTCAGCCGTAGAAAGGTTGCGATTGAAGCCTTGCTTACCCGTGGAGCAGAAGGCGCAATCCAGTGCGCAACCTGCTTGGGTGGACACACACAAGGTGCCTCGATCCTCTTCGGGAATGAATACGGTCTCCACCGCATTGCCCGTCCCCACATCCAGCAGCCATTTGTGCGTACCGTCAAAGGCGGTCTCTTCACGCATCACGGTCGGCGCTTGGATACAGGCTTTTTGTTTCAACATCTCGCGGAGTGACTTAGCTAGGTCACTCATCGCATCGAAATCGGACTCCCCGCTTTTGTATATCCAGCGCAACACTTGCTTGGCGCGGAACGGCTTTTCACCTTGTTCCGCGAACCAAGCAGTCATTTGCTGCGCATCAAAATCGAGGAGGTTTTGCTTCATTGAATCAACGTGAATGCACGTTCTTTGCTGCGAAGAAGTAAGCGATCTCGATGGCTGCGTTCTCAGCAGAGTCAGAACCGTGAACGGCGTTAGCGTCGATGCTGTCCGCGAAATCAGCACGGATGGTGCCTTTGTCTGCCTTCTTAGGATCGGTCGCGCCCATCAGGTCACGGTGCTTAGCAACTGCGTTCTCGCCTTCCAAAACCTGGATCACAACTGGACCCGAAATCATGAAGTCGACCAGATCCTTGAAGAAGGGACGTGCTTTGTGAACAGCGTAGAAGCCTTCAGCTTCAGTGCGGTTCAGATGACGCATCTGAGCTGCGACGATCTTCAGCCCTGCGTTCTCGAAACGGGAATAGATTTGACCGATGACATTCTTAGCGACTGCATCGGGTTTGATGATTGAAAGTGTGCGTTCGACAGCCATGCTTCTCTCCAAATGATTAATGTGATTCAGAAAATTCTGAGGGGCGCGATTCTAACAGGCTTTGCCCGCCCTGTCGCAGGGCGGACACTCCCAAATCACATCAAATCAATGGACTCGAAGGTTTTGTTGCTTGGAATTACTGGATCATGCCAAGCATGCGCGGTAGCCAGAGAGACAAGCCGGGCCAATAGGTGACCAACATCAGGAAGCCCAGCATAGACAGCAGCCACGGCCAGACCGCGATAGTGAGTTCGGTGATACCCATTTTGGTGATGCCTGATGCAACGTAGAGGTTTAGCCCAACCGGTGGATGACACATGCCCACCTCCATGTTCACCACCATGATGATGCCAAAATGTACGGGATCGATACCCAGCTTCATTGCCACTGGGAAGAGAATCGGCGCGAAGATCAACACAATGGAGGACGGCTCCATGAAGTTACCGGCCAGCAACAGGATGATGTTGCATGCCAGCAGGAACGTGATGACACCTAGTCCGTTGCCCAACATCCAATTCGCCAGCGCTTGCGGGATGTTCTCGTTGGTCATGATGAACGAGAACAACATGGCATTGGTGATGATGTAGAGCAACATCGCCGACATGTTGGCCGAGTTGAGTAGCACTCTAGGCACATCCTTGAAGCTCAAGTCTTTATAGACGAACACTGCGATGAAAAAGGCATACACCGCGCTCATCGCTGCCGCTTCGGTCGGCGTGAACAGCCCAGTGTAGATGCCGCCCATCACGATGACGATGAGTAACAGCCCCCAGACTGATTCGCGGAAGTTCATCCAGCGCTCGCCCCAACTCGCCTTGGGCAGACGCGGATAATCAAACTTGCGGGCTCGGTAGTAGGTCACCCCCCCCAACACCAATGCCAGCGCGATACCGGGGACAACACCTGCCATGAACAGCGCCCCCACTGAGGTGTTGGTCGCTACCGAATACATCACCATCACGATGGAAGGCGGGATAAGGATGCCGAGTGCACCGGAGGTGGTCACGATGCCTGCCCCGAACTTGTTCGGAAAACCCGCCTTGATCATCGCAGGCAACAAGATTGATCCAATAGCAACAACGGTCGCAGGAGAAGAACCCGAGATGGCGGCGAATAAAGCGCAGGCAAGCACTCCCGACATGCCTAGACCACCATACAAATGGCCGACCATGGACGACGCGAAGCGGATCATGCGCTTCGCCACACCGCCATGGGTGAGGAAATTGCCCGCAAGGATGAAGAATGGGATCGCCATGATCTCGAACTTTTCGATGCCGGTGAATAGTTTGAGAGCTACAGACTCCAGTGGAACCTGAGTGAACAAGAAAAGGAAGCTGAGGACGGTGAGGCCCAAGGAAATAGAGATGGGCATGCCCGTGAGCATGAGCGCCAACAACAGAATGAAGATGAAGGAAGCGTTCATTTTTTGCCTCCTTTCTCATCCTTAGAGCCATCGGATGGATGCAGATTGTCATCCATTGCATACACATTTGCATCGACCGCAGGTTTGTCATCCTCCAATCCATCGACGTGACCGTGGTCGTGGTGCGGCAGTTCACCCGTTTTGATGAAGCTCACCAACACTTGCAGAAAGCGGAAGCACATCAGACTCGTACCCAGAGGGATGGCCGAATAGACGATCCATGTCGGCCATTCCAAGTCAGGAGTGGTCGGCCCTTCCGGCACATCACCGGCGGGCGTGCCCGTCATCTGAAGGTAGGCATGGTGAGCGCCGTTCTCCCACACGAAATAGCTGCCCAAAGCGGCGACGATGATTGTGAACAGCGCGCCCGAAAACAATCCGAACACGATGAACTTGCCGCGCATCTTCTCGTCGAGTCGGTTGATCAACACATCTACACCAACGTGTATGCCAGTGCGCACACCATAAGCCGCACCGAATTTGGCCATCCAGACGAACATGATGATGGTGAGTTCCTGCGCCCACGTGAAATTCAGCGTCAACAGCCAGTCTTGTATGGCGGGAAGGCTACCTGTATTGCTAGCCGCATAACGGTGAACGACAGCGACAAAGATGATCAATGTCGCGCCAGCCATCAGGAAGGTGATCAACCATTCCTCTAGATGATCGAGATATTTCACAGACGGAATCCCCCAGTCAGCGACAACCTTTATTGTTTTTCTAAGAAATCCCCGCCAGCATTATTCGCCAGCGGCTGAGATTGATCACAACTTGCTTGGATCGAAGCCTGTCTCTTTGTAGATGGATTGCAACAGGTCTTTGCCTACACGGTCAGCCATGTTGGTGTGCACGGGTGCCATAGCTTTTTTGAATGCCATACGTTCTTCTTTGGTCGGTGTATAGACAACCGTCTTACTGCTCTTCTTCACTTCCGAGAGCGAGTTATCGTTCTCTTCCTGCGCGATCTTGTTGGCATAGACGGTAGCCTCCTTCATCGCTTTTTCCAACTGGCCTCGCACATCGGCGGGCAACTCATCCCAGAATTTCTTGTTCACGATGACCGCATAGCCGAGATAGCCGTGATTGGTTAGACTGAGATGTTTCTGAACCTCGTGCATCTTCTGTGTGTAGAGGTTGGAAATGGGATTCTCCGTGCCGTCCACCACGCCTGTTGACAGCGCCTGATAGACCTCGGAGAAGGCCATCACTTGAGGTAACGCACCAATGGAACGCATCTGGTCTTCCAACACTTTGGAAGACTGAATACGCATCTTCTTACCCTTCAGGTCGGCGGGCGATTTGATCGATGTATTTGCGGAGAACGACTTGAAACCATTGTCCCAAAAAGACAGCCCCTTGATGCCCTTAGGCTCCAACTTCGCCAGTAGGCTCGCGCCGATGGGGCCCTGGGTGATCTTATGTAAGTCTGCGTAATCATCAAAAATGAACGGGAAATCGAATGCTTCGAATTCTTTGACACCGAGCGGACCGAACTTCGCCAGCGAAGGGGCCAACATCTGCACTGCACCAATCTGCAAAGCCTCCATCTCCTCCTTGTCCTTGTACAAAGAACTGTTCGGATAGACCTCGACTTTGACCTTGCCCTTGGTCAACTCGTCCGCGCGTTTGGCGAAGAAATCCGCCGCTTTCCCTTTGGGGGTGCTGTTAGCAACGACGTGACTGAATTTGATGACGATTGGTTCGGCGGAGACGGACAGAGACAAACTAAACAACAAAGCACTACACAACGCGCTGACTTTATTCATGGTTCTCTCCCTGAGTGAATTGAGCGGCACTGCTTATACAACTTATTGTCGGGGCATCATAGCCCTATTTTTCCCAAGATACCAACAGGCTTTTTTCACCTTCTTGGGCTTGATATTCGGCGTGAGTGGCAATTCCGATGACAGCCACAAGCTCATCCCCTCGATACAGTAGCGGCAGTCGTTCCCGTTGCCACGGAGCAACAAATTTCTCCTGCAAGATGTTCTTCAAACTACGGTTAGGGCCGTTGCGATGGAGGCGCATCAATTCCCCCCCCGAGCGCAAACGTAGCGTGACCTGCACCCCCCTCAATCTGTCTAG
>Ga0209015_10129_pt1 | contig 10238 bp, 12 predicted proteins | sample EPASupsiteSAE300_FD_187264 | JGI IMG/M metagenome (GOLD analysis project Ga0209015, IMG submission 187264) | Bioremediated contaminated groundwater from EPA Superfund site, New Mexico - Sample SAE3-00 (SPAdes) (version 2) | ecosystem: Environmental > Aquatic > Deep subsurface > Groundwater >...
CCCGGCACCCGTGGCGAACGGCAAGAACCACTTTCTTGGCGAACTGAACGGCAAGCCCGCGTGCATCGTCAGCCGCCTGAGCGGCAAATCGGTGATCCAACCCAACGCGGCGAATTGCGCTGCTGTCGGCGCGATGCTGGGCCAGATGCACAACGCCAGCTTGAGCTTCGGTAGCTCGATGGAGAATGCACGCGGCGCGGCATGGCGCACCAACACGGCACAACAAGTAAAACGATTCCTCTCGGCGGATGATGCCGCGCTACTAGAGAGCGAAGTCGCCCTGCAAGCGAGCTTCCCAAGCGACCAACTGCCGCGCGGCATCATCCATGGCGACCTGTTCCGCGACAATGTATTGATGGACGGGGAACGCGTGGGCGGCCTCATCGATTTCTATTTCGCCTGCAACGATGCCTTCGTCTATGACTTGGCGATCACCCTGAATGATTGGTGCATGGGGGCTGAGCAGAAGCTAGATGTGGAGCGCGCGCAAGCCATGCTGAGAGCCTATCAATCAGTGCGCCCACTCGCCCAAGCCGAGATCGATATCTGGCCGATGACACTACGCGTCGCCGCACTACGCTTCTGGATCTCGCGCCTGTATGACCTGCATCTCCCACGCGATGGCGAGATGGTGACACCGCATGATCCCGACCATTTCAAACGTATTCTGAAGAATCACATCGCGTCTGCTCAACCTGTTCTGCTCTAAGAGAGTTCGTATGGAAATCAAAAAACTGAACGCCGCCCGTGGCTGGATCTGGATCAAGCAAGGCTATCAACTCATCATGGTCAGCCCCATCCTTGCCATCACCACCGCCTTGATCGGTGCCTTGGCGATATTCCTAGCGCTGTTGGTTCCGCTCATCGGGCCGCTGCTCGCTGTCATCCTCATGCCCATCATGCTGACAGGTTACATGCGCATCTGCCGCGCGCTGGAGGAGAACGAGGAAGTCGAATTGACCGACCTGCTAGCAGGATTCAAGAAGAACACGCCCGCTCTTGTTTCGCTGGGCGCATTCCTGATGATGGGTATGTTGCTCGCCTCAGCGGTGATGGTGTTCGTGGGTGGCGAACAACTCACTACCTTGATGGAAGAAGTGCGTTCTACTGACAACCCACAAGTGCTGATGGCTGCGATACAAACGGCAGGGGGCGGAGTCGCCTTGGCTGTGTTGTTGGGATTCACCTTGGTGTTGATGCTCATCGTGGCTTGGCAATTTGCGCCCATGCTGGTGTTCTTCAGCAATGTTCCGCCTTTCATGGCGTTGCGCGACAGTTTCGTCGGCACCCTGCGCAACATCGTGCCTTACACGGTGTACAGCCTCATCATGCAACTGGTGGCACTGATGTTAGGCATCTTGCCGTTCGGCATCGGCATGATCCTGCTGTTGCCGCTCGGGCTTACTTCGCTCTACGTGAGCTACCGCAACATCTTCCCGTGGCTGGATGCCCCTGTGGTCGTCGCTACGGCAGTCGATTCTGAAAATGATAAGACACCGCAATGAAGATACAAGTGCTTGCGAGCGAGCGTAAGCAAGCACAGAACCCACACAACCTCTTCGTTGGAGGTGTGTTCGCTTTCGATCTAGGCTGTGGGAAAGCTGAGTGGTGCCTGTCAAAAAGTCCGGCGATCGCATGTAAGGAATCTCCTTTTTGCCATCGATCCCACATCAACGCCTTTTGTTCTTCAGTGTAGTAAATCCGAGTTCTGTACTTCATGATCAACACCTCCTCTTAAATATTCTAAGATAAAGTGTTGCATCGACCGATTGAGACCGCCGATGTGAAGCGGACAACCCTTCAGAATATTTAATCAGCCGTTTCAGCAAATCTCCACAGTCGCTTCTGGTCGATTTGCAATCATGTGTCGCATAGTCATCATGAAAAAACCGCGCCTCGGCGCGGTTTAGTTTTGGTGCAGTAGCATCATCAGGTCATCTTCAAATGATCTAGTCCGCCCATCACATCGCGGTCTTTGGTGGCTTGGCCTTCCAGCTTGATCTTCAAGCGCAAGTCGTTCACCGAGTCGGCGTTCTTCAATGCTTCTTCGTAGCTGATCATGCCTGCCTCGTGCAGGTCGAACAGGGCTTGGTCGAAGGTTTGCATGCCGAGTTCGCGCGACTTGCTCATCACGGTCTTGATCTCATGCACGTCGCCCTTGAAGATGAGGTCGGCAATGAGAGGCGAGTTGAGCAAGATCTCGATGGCGGCAGAACGTCCTTTGCCATCACGTTTAGGGATCAAACGTTGCGAGACGAGAGCTTTGATGTTGAGCGACAAGTCCATCAGCAACTGTTCACGGCGTTCCTCGGGGAAGAAGTTGATGATGCGATCCAGTGCTTGGTTGGCGCTGTTCGCGTGCAGCGTCGCCATACACAAGTGGCCGGTCTCGGCGAAGGCAACGGCGTATTCCATGGTCTCGCGGTCGCGGATCTCACCGATGAGGATGACGTCGGGCGCTTGGCGCAGCGTGTTCTTTAGCGCGTTGTGCCAGTTGTCAGTATCCACGCCGACTTCGCGGTGGGTGATGATGCTTTTGGCGTGTTCGTGCACATACTCCACTGGGTCTTCGATGGTGATGATGTGGCCGTAGCTGTTCTGGTTGCGGTGACCGAGCATGGCCGCCATGGTGGTGGACTTACCCGAGCCTGTACCGCCGACTAGGATGACCAATCCGCGTTTGGTCATCACCACGTCTTTCAATATGGGGGGCAATCCCATCTCTTCGAAATTCGGGATCTTGGTGGTGATGGTACGCAACACCATACCGACGCGCTGTTGTTGCATGAACACATTGACGCGGAAACGACCGATACCAGAAGGACTGATGGCGAAGTTGCATTCGTGTGTGGATTCGAACTCGGCGGCTTGACGGTCGTTCATGATGCTGCGCGCCAGTTCTTGCGTGTGCTGAGGGGTCAGCGCCTGATTCGATACAGGCGTCATCTTGCCATCGATCTTGAACGCGGGGGGAAAGCCTGCGGTAACAAAGAGGTCGGACGCTTTTTGCGAGATCATCCCGCGCAGCAGATTGTGGACTAGTTCGGTGGCCTGATCGCGTTCCATGGTGTACTCCTAAATCTTGTGATTAGCCGGGGAACAAGTCCTTGTTCGCAGCTTTGGTGCGCGCTTCGGCAGAAGCGACGATGTTGCGTTTGACGAGGTCAGTCAAACATTGATCCAACGTCTGCATACCGATGGCGCCACCAGTCTGGATGGCGGAGTACATCTGTGGCACTTTCGCTTCGCGGATCAAGTTACGGATAGCTGGCGTACAGATCATGATCTCGTGTGCAGCAGCGCGGCCAGCGCCGTCTTTGGTTTTGAGCAGTGTCTGTGAGATGACCGCGCGTAAAGATTCGGACAGCATCGCGCGTACCATCTCTTTTTCATCGGCGGGGAACACGTCGATGATACGGTCGATGGTTTTTGCAGCAGAGCTGGTGTGCAGTGTGCCGAACACCAAGTGACCCGTCTCCGCAGCGGACATCGCTAGGCGGATGGTCTCCAAGTCGCGCATCTCACCGACGAGAATGACATCTGGGTCTTCACGCAAAGCTGAACGCAAAGCGTTGTTGAATGAAAGCGTGTGTGGGCCGACTTCACGTTGGTTGATCAGACATTTCTTGGATTCGTGCACGAACTCGATCGGGTCTTCCACGGTGAGTATGTGGCCTTGCTCGGTCTCGTTCTTGTGATTCACCATCGCCGCCAAGGTTGTTGATTTACCTGAACCGGTTGGGCCAGTCACCAATACCAAGCCGCGCGGATAGTCAGCGATGGTTTCGAATATCTTTGGAGCTTTCAGGTCTTCCAACGACAGGATCTTTGAAGGAATGGTACGCATTACTGCTGCGGCGCCACGGTTCTGGATGAAGGCGTTGACGCGGAAGCGAGCTAGATTAGGCACCTCGAAAGAGAAGTCGACTTCCTTGTTCTCTTCGTAATGTTTGCGCTGCCCGTCATTCATGATGTCGTACACCATGGCGTGCACTTCTTTGTGCTCCATCGGCGGCAGGTTGATGCGGCGCATATCGCCGTGTACGCGGATCATCGGAGGCAAACCAGAGGAGAGGTGCAAGTCGGAGGCTTTGTTCTTCACGCCGAAGGCGAGCAGTTCGGTGATATCCATATATAATCCCTGAGCTATTTTTATGCGTTGAAAAGCGACTGTCTGGGCGATTATGACTGCAATCCTCTCTAACTTGCAAGCAACCCGCGAGGCCGTTGCCAAAGCCACAATCGAGGCTCATCGAACGGTCAGCGATGTGCATCTGTTGGCGGTGAGTAAGACCTTTCCAGCGGAGTCGGTGCGCGAGGCGTATCAAGGAGGGCAGCGCGCATTCGGTGAGAACTACCTACAAGAGGCGCTGGATAAGATGGTGTTGTTGCATGATCTGCCGCTGGAGTGGCATTTCATCGGTCCCATCCAAAGCAATAAGACGCGACCCATCGCGGAACATTTCAGTTGGGTGCATGGCGTAGATAGATTGAAGGTTGCGCAGCGGTTGTCGGAGCAGCGACCAGCAGATATGCCGCCGCTAAATATCTGTTTGCAGGTGAATGTGAGTGGAGAGGAAAGCAAGAGTGGCGTGGCGATGAATGAGGCTGCGCAGCTTGCTCAAGAAATTTCGCGTCTGCCACACCTCAAGTTACGTGGATTGATGTCGATACCTGCTCCAGCATCGGGTGAAACCGAGCAACGGGTCGTGTTCGCCAAAATGCGAGTGCTGTTGGGTCAATTGAACGAACAAGGACTGTCGTTGGATACGCTCTCGATGGGGATGTCGCACGATTTTCCTGCGGCGATCAAAGAGGGCGCGACCATCGTGCGAATCGGTACGGCGATATTTGGAGCCAGAGATTACGGAGGACAGAAATGAAGATCACTTTCATCGGTGGTGGCAACATGGCAAGCGCATTGATCGGCGGACTGATTAAGCGCGGGTATTCACCTTCCAAGATACATGTCGTGGATTTGAACAAAGAACGCTGTGCCGAGTTGCATGAGGAATTCGCGGTCAGGGCGGGCGCCGACCTAGAGGTTGCTGTGTCTCATTGCGAGGCGCTGGTATTGGCAGTCAAACCACAACAGTTACAAGAGGTCGCGACGCAAATTGCGCCCTTACTGGGTGGTCGCCTCATCATCTCTATCGCGGCTGGCATCCGTACTCAAGACATCGCGCGTTGGGCAGGTTCTCAGAATGTGGTGCGTTGTATGCCCAACACACCAGCGCTGATTCGGAGTGGAGTCACTGCCTTGTACGCGACACCCGCAGTCAAACCGGACCACTGTCAAAAAGCAGAAGCCATCCTATCTGCAGTTGGTAGCACATTCTGGCTGGACGATGAAGTGTTACTCGATGGTGTGACGGCAATCTCAGGAAGCGGCCCTGCGTATGTCTTCTATTTCATTGAGGCGATGCAGCAAGCCGCGTATGAACTGGGGCTGGATGAAGAGCAAGCGCGACAGATGGTGTTGGATACCTTCATGGGGGCTAGTAAGTTGGCCGAGAGTAGCAAGGGAGTGGAAGTGGCGACGTTGCGAGCACGCGTCACCTCCAAAAATGGAACGACCGAAAAAGCCATCAAGAGTATGGATGCCAACCGCGTGAAGCAAGACATCGTCGATGCTATCCTTGCGGCGGCGGCTCGTTCGAAAGAGATGGGTGATGAACTAGGGAAGGATGTTTGATGTTTAGTGAAGCACTGTCGTTTTTAATCGACGCACTGGTTCAACCTTTCGCTGCCGTCCTGTTGTTCCGCTTCCATGCCGTTTGGCTGAAAGCGCCGATGCGTAACCCTATCGGCGAGTTCATCATGGCGCTCACCGATTTTGTCGTGCTCAAAGCGCGGCGTTATGTACCGGCGATGTTCGGGCTGGATGCCGCCACGCTGGCCTTGGCGTTTGCGGTCGAGTTCGCCTATCTCGTGCTCTTTCTGTTCGTTCAGGGTTATCCCTTCGATGCATTCCCTTTGATTGGGTTGTTGGCATGGGCGGTGGTCAAGTTGTTGAAGCTCAGCGTCTATCTGCTGGTGGCGACCTTGTTGGCGGAAGCGATCTTGTCATGGGTCAATCCACACACGCCGCTGTCGCCGATGCTCAGTGCGTGCAACCAACCCTTCTTGCAGCCCTTGCGTAACGTGATCCCGTTGGTCGGGCGTGTGGATCTTTCCGTACTGGTACTGCTCCTCATCTGCCAGCTCATCCTCATCGTGCCTATCGGTGGTATGGAGCAGTTCGTGCAGAGACTGTTGTGAGTGATTGGTATCGCCGTGATGGAGATGTCTTGTCGCTGACCTTGCATGTGCAACCGGGGGCGAAGCGTACTGAGATATCCGGTTTGCATGGTGACGCGTTGAAGATACGTCTTGCCGCGCCGCCCATCGAAGGGCGCGCCAACGAGGTATTGTTGCGCTTCATCGGGGATACGTTCGATGTTCCACTGCGCCAGGTCGAACTCAAACAAGGCGGGCAATCGAGACACAAAGTGGTGATGGTGACGGGAAGCAAGGTCGCTCCCGAGAGCTTACTGATCGAACGAGAAAGAGATGAGCGAAACACCTAAACGCCCAGCCTTGGAGGGCATCACCTTAGAGATGATCGTCACGCTACTTTCCGAAAGTATAGGTTGGGAAGAGATGGCGCTCGCAGTTCCTGTGCGTTGTTTCACACACGACCCCAGCATCAAATCCAGCCTGAAGTTCCTGCGCAGAACGCCGTGGGCGCGACAAAAGGTAGAGCAACTTTACCTTGAGGTCACGCGAAGCTAGTTTCAGTGAAGTGTTGCGGGAGCCGCATGCGTATCGTGTTCGTCTGGCTTCGCCTGTTCGGCCGCAGGTTTGTCGTGAGCATCAGCCTTCTTCTCTATTTTTGCGACGACCGGCTTGGCCTTTCTGGGCTTGGCGATCAACGCAGCCACGTTATCTAGTTTCGCCGGGTCTTTCTCGCCATTGATGTTAATCAAATGCAATTTCCCCGCGCCCTGATGCACGTCATCTGCAAAATCCATCACTGCGCCGACCACGGTGAGTTGCCCAGCGGCCACTTCATCTGAGAACTTGATCATCGCTAGGCTGACCTGATTGTGGACATTGGCCATCACGCCTTCTAGATTCCCCAAGTCTTTGGGGATGCCGATGGTGTCGAGTTCTTTCTTGATGGCAGGTGATTCCTTGGAGTAATTGCCGCCTACGGCAGCGATAGCTCCGCAACGCGAATGTCCCAAGAACATGAGGACGGGTGTGTGTAGATGATGTATGCCGTATTCCACAGAACCCTCGGCGGTAGTGAGTTGATTACCGATGTTGCGGATGGTGAACAAGTCACCCTCGGGTGAGCGGTCGAACATATTGGCCTGTACACGCGAGTCTGAACAAGAGACGAGAGTCACCTTGGGTTTTTGCCCTTTTGCCAACCCCGAATAGAAGTCGATGTTGTGTGTGACCATATAGATACTGTTGTCGGATATGAGCTCGCTTAAGAACTTGACGACCTCGGCGCTGCGGTCTTTACCGCCATAGATGCCGGACGCATAGGCGGAAGCTGCGCCTGCCAATGTAAGGGCGAGTGAGAGTTGAAGGAGGCGGTTCATGGAGTGCCTTTTCAAAGATTTTTGGATGGTTCAGCATAGCCGTCTTGGAGGTAAGCCAAACTGGGATTAGGCGGAGAATAAGTATTTAATTCGTTGCTTCCGAACGCTAGAGTGACGGGCGAAAAAAGAGCGGCTTATCGCCGCTCTTTCAGATGGTGCAGAGATTGTGTCTTGTCTTTACTTCGTGTTATTTGATCTCTGAAAGCAATTTTGGAGAGGTCACCAGTTTGCGGACACCATGAGCGTGGTCTTCGCCAAACTCGTTCGATTCACACCATTTTGCAAGCGAGTTGATGTCAAGCTTTGCAACCTTGGGGCGTACGCTCCAAGTCACTTGCAAAGGAGAGCAGGTGGAATCAGAGTATTTCGGGCCTGTTGTGGAGCCAGAGAACATGACTGGCTTGCCCGTGTTGCTCGGAATCGACTTTGCCTGATGGAAGCCATTAACGATATTGCCGCCATATCCCATCTCGTTAAAGTTCAGGGCGTTCTTATCATTGACCAGAACGAACACTTGAGCTTCGACACGCAGATCAGGGTTGCTATTCTTTGCCGATAGGCAAGCGCCCAAGGTCTTTCCTGGAACCACGTCAGCAGATGAATGTACCCAATGAACCTCGATTGTGTCGCCAGGTTGCAGGTCGCCATGGCTGCTATTGCACGCGGGCTTCGCTAGGGGTGCCAGTTCTGCCTTACTTAATGTGGAGCTGATGTTGGCTTTATAGCCACTGCCATGACCTTCATGACCTTCACCTGCAAATACGGAGAATTCCTTGGATTTGTGCTCGGCACCCTCGTGTAGGTGGATATTGCACAGATTCATTTGCTTGTAATCGGGAGACAGCGAGAAAGCGCGGGTGTTTTCACCTTTGGCACTATCGATGTCACGTGGTGTTTGGGGGCCAAAGCCTGTACACACCTCAGCGTTCATTTGAGCATGCCCGTCATGTTTGCCGTGACCGTGGTCACCAGCGAATGCCATATTGGAAAGAAGGCTGGCCGCGAGGACAACCAAGAGTTTCTTGAACAACATAAATTTCTCCCTGAGTTGATTATTTCTCACGCGTTTCTCAACACATGAGCTGGTCTAGCTGACCAGTGGGGAGCAACGCGCCACCCCTACATCAGGATGACATCGTATTGTTCTTGGCTGTAAAGCGTCTCGACCTGCAGAGAGACGGGTTTGCCGATGAAATCGGAGAGTTGGGCCAAGCCTTGGGATTCTTCGTCCAAGAACAGGTCGATGACCTGTTGTGAGGCGAGGATGCGGAACTCGCGGGCGTTGAATTGACGGGCTTCGCGTACGATCTCGCGCAGGATCTGGTAGCACACGCTCTGGGCGGTCTTCACTTGCCCGCGTCCTTGGCAGGTGGGACATTGTTCACACAGCACATGCGCCAGACTTTCCCGAGTGCGCTTACGGGTCATTTCGACCAAGCCCAAAGTAGAGAATCCATTGACGCTGACGCGGGTGCGATCGTGCGCCAACATCTTCTTGAATTCTTCCAGCACGGCATCGCGGTGCTCGGCAGTGTCCATGTCGATGAAGTCGCAGATGATGATGCCGCCCAGATTGCGCAAGCGCAGTTGGCGCGCGATGACCTGTGCCGCTTCCAGATTGGTTTTGTAGATGGTGTCATCCAGATTGCGGCCGCCCACGAAGCCGCCCGTGTTCACGTCCACCGTGGTCAAGGCCTCGGTCTGGTCGATGATGAGATAACCACCTGATTTGAGATCGACGCGCTTGGACAATGCATGTTCGATCTCTTCTTCGATGCCATACAAGTCGAACAGCGGGCGGCTACCGATGTAGTGATCCACCATGCTGACGGCTGTGACGATGTAATCGCCGGCGAATGTCTTCATGCGTGTGTAGGTGTCGCGCGAATCGACCAAGATGCGCTGGGTATTTTCGTGCACGAAGTCACGTAGTACACGCAGGCTGATGTCCAGCTCTTTGTAGAGCAATGAAGGCGCGCCCAGTCGTTGCGATTGTTGTTGCAGGTTGCTCCATAGTTTGTCGAGATAGGCGGTGTCGGCCAACAGCTCTTCGTCGGTCGCACCTTCCGCCATGGTGCGGATGATGTAGCCGCCTTTGTGGTCGGCAGGAAGGACTTGCGCCAACTTTGCGCGCAACGCCTCACGCTCTTCTTCGTTCTCGATACGTTGCGACACGCCGATGTGTGATTCTTGTGGCAGATAGACCAGTAAGCGACCGGCGAAGCTCAATTGGGTGGAGAGGCGCGCCCCTTTGGTGCCGATAGGGTCTTTGATGACTTGCACCAGCACGCTCTGTCCTTCGAACAAGACTTTCTCGATGGGCTTGGCCGCATCACCGTTGATGCGGTTCTCCCAAATGTCGGCCACATGTAGGAAGGCAGAACGCTCTAATCCGATGTCTATGAAAGCGGATTGCATTCCAGGTAAGACGCGCTTCACCTTGCCAACGTACACATTACTGACCAAGCCGCGCTGGCTGCCGCGTTCGATGTGCAATTCTTGCACCACGCCTTGTTGCATCACGGCGACGCGCGTCTCTTGCGGGGTGACATTGATGAGGATATCTTCGTTCATGTTGTGGTGATACCAAATGATTTAAGCAATTCTACCGTCTCGAACAAAGGCAGACCGACCACGCCGGTA
>Ga0209015_10130_pt1 | contig 10192 bp, 6 predicted proteins | sample EPASupsiteSAE300_FD_187264 | JGI IMG/M metagenome (GOLD analysis project Ga0209015, IMG submission 187264) | Bioremediated contaminated groundwater from EPA Superfund site, New Mexico - Sample SAE3-00 (SPAdes) (version 2) | ecosystem: Environmental > Aquatic > Deep subsurface > Groundwater >...
TTTGTGAATCTTGTGGTCATTATGTGCTTCCAGAAATGCGAAGCCGCCCAAAGGCGGCTTAGTTATGCGGGTTGAGCTTGCTTTTGGCTTTCTGCGATAGCCTGCTTGATGTAGTCAGGCGCTGAATCTTGGGCATCCTGCAATCTTACCTGCTTTTCTTTCACATACTCAGGCGAAGAATCGCAATCGCTTCTAATTTCGCTGTACCCATCACCGCCATACTCGGGGGCTTTGCCGCCGCAGTAGTTCTTGGGATCCAGTTTTTTGCCGCTCATTGTTTTACCCTCCACACCACAATCATACTCTTCAGCAACGACTTGTGCAAAATCTCCTTGCTCTTCATGGCGGGCTCACCACTTTGCGAAATCAGAATTGGTTTTTCACCCTTTGCCACGTTGTTGTCTCTGAAAGACCATGCATCAACCATCTTCCTGACTTGATCGAACGCGGCCTCATTAGTGGTGTTAGACAGCACAATTTCAGGCGGCACAAAGCGGCCAGACTCTCCGCCATCGAGGAATCGTTTCACTGCGCGCTTACCCGCCTCCTGTCTTGGCAGGTGCATGTAGTGCGCTTCCGTCCGGTACCCAGACTTCTTGAATTTCTCGACATCGGCAATGGCCGACTTGGCTGTTTTCATGGTTTTGTCCAAAACCACGTTCAACCCCATGATGCGGGCGAAGTCTGCGACATGATCGAAAAGCTCGCCGGATTCCTCATGTACCTGGTGCGCATTCCATCCTTCATACTCTGGGAGCATCGACTTGATGTGATCGGCATCTAGCACAATACAGCGATCAGGCTCGTACACTTCGCCCTTGAATGAAGACTTGCCAGAACCGCCTCGACCACCAAGGATAATGAAAGCTGGCTGTTCGCCCTGCGGAGGGCGTGCCGCTTTGATTCTTTCGGGTGACAGCAAGCCCGGTATTTTTACGTCCTTGCCATTTTCATCCTTGCCCATCACGCCGTCGTACAAGATTTTCCGGTGAAGTTCCTGCCGCTCCGGCGTCCACTTGCCATCGGTCATGAACTTATCAAGCGTTTCCTCAATGTTTTTCAGCCGATCTTGAGCCGCTGCAATCTTCTCTTTCGTGTCGGAGGGGAACTCAGCGATGATACTTTCCGGCGAAACGTCAGCCTGATCGTGCGACTTTGCATAGTCGGTGGCATTGAATGACTCAGCCGGAATCGGATCTTGCTTGCCAAGCACAACCGGCTTTTTAGATTCATCATTTTTGGGCGGATCTTCGCCTTCCGCAACTGGCTTTCGGTTTTCGCCGGGCGGTTTCTTTCCGCCACCGTCGCCGCGATCAGCCTTGAATCCTGTCACTTCATGCCAATGCACGTTATGCAATCGGCCAGATGCATCCTCTACCTGAGCGCCATCCTTGCCGATTGCTTTCACCTTGCCGCCACCGGAAAACTCTCCAGCCTTGAAATGGATTGTGTCACCCTCTTCGATATTGTGTGTTCCGTAGCCATGTGCAGAACCGCGAACGTCCTCGGCGTCGCGCGCCGTCGGTTCCTGTGGTGGCTGTTTGGCAGACGGGCGCGCAGCGGGCGCTGCCTGCATCTGTTTCATGCGCTTATCGTCATGCTCTTCAACGACAGTGCCATCCTTACGGGTGTATTGCTTGACGTGTGATTTCAGGAAAAGAATGCGCGGATTGGCTGATTTCACCATAACACGCGGTTTCGATGCTTGAAGAAGCTGATCTTGCACGCTGACTATCAGACTGCGTGTACTTTTTGTTTTATGGGACGGAATGGCAAAGCCTGCGCGCAACAGAACCTCTCTCGCCCTTTCGTAATCCATGTAGGTTAGCTGGTCAATTGCAGACCGCAGATCGCCATAATTCAAATAGTCTCGTAATTCATCCGCATCTTGTTTCGCCGAACGCTCGCCGGCCTTAATTTCAGACTTCGTTTCGCCGCTAAACATATCCGGCGTGTAGTCTTCCGGCCTTTCCAAGGCTGCAACTGGAATATCTCGCTTTGGAGATGGCGGAACATTACGCGCAAACATATCGGCAGTTCGATCATCGTCTGCCCGGCTAGTGCGCCTATTGAAATGCGCAGGCACAAACACGCCTTTCTTCGTTACATAGGCGCTGACATGCGACTTGAAGAATAAGATTTTCGTTTCCATTGTTTTATTGTCCCGTCACGATCAAAAAAGCGACTCGTTAGCTTGGGCCACCTTGCGCTGGTGCAAGAATGCCGCCAAACCAGTGTCATCAAGCCCCTCGAATGAACTGCTCATCAACTCGCGCAAGGCGTATTTTGTTTTCAGACGCTCCCGCGCATTTCGCTCACTTGGATGATCGGCGACCAAATCCATGAGCTCTACATCGTTCTGTTGCCCGATGCGATTGATACGTCCATTGCGTTGTGCATGTGTCATGGCCGTCATGGGACTGTCAAACTGAGTCAGCCACTGGCCTGACTGCAAGTTCGCCCCGGTTGCCCCAGCATCCGATGCAACCATGATGTCGTGTGTGCGATCTCCCTTGTCTGGATTGAACCCGCGAATCTTGGCTGATTTATCGACGGATGAATCGGCCCCAGTCAGCGTCATGACGCGGTGGCCATCTTTTTCGAGACGCGCCTTGATGTTCTGCACCGCCTCCAATGAGTGCGCGAATACCACGCCCGGCTTTCCCTTGCGCTCATTGGCGATGCTGGCAAGCGCATCAATCTTGGCCGAATCGGGGCTCGAATCAAGAATTGCCCTGACAGCAGAGCCTTTGATAATGCCGATGCTGGATGAAAGCTCTTTGGCAATCGCCTCATGCTCAGACTCAGGCGCATCTTTGAAGTGCTCAGGCGAGATTGCTTTCATCGCCTCGACATCAACCTTACCCTCCATGCGCGCCATCCGCACGCGGCCTAGATTCTTGTCCAGATCAGAGAGCGCCTTGTTTTGGGATTCGGTTGGCTTTACTGCAATCTCTTTCTTGTCCGCACGTATCTTTGGTTCAATCTTGAATGGCAACACATGCCGGATAAGCTCGCGCTTCAACGCATCCTGCGCGCCTTGAGTATTCACGCCGTACCGGCGCATGAATGCCGCCGTGTCGCCGTAACGCTTGGGATCCATCTTTTTCATGATGTCTGCCGCCTCGGATAGGTCATTCTTGATTACATCGGCGGTGCTGTGAATGTAGAACTCGCTATTGGCAGACACAGAATCAACCACATTCGCCATCGCGGAATTCTCTTTTCCCGCACGATTGAGCGTGTTGTGCGCTTCATCGGCAGCCAGAAAGTCGTAATTGATACCCTCTTTTTCCATCACCCCCTTCATCCACGCGCTACGCTGCTCGGGCTGCATTGCCTCAAGACGCGTACTCATTGATGCCGCGTCAACGCCCGCATGTTGCGCGCCAAGGTGGAGCATGTCATCGCGGAAAGACTGGTGCGTCATAACCGTGAAGTGATGCTTAGGGTCTTTGTATGCGGCAATTCGCTCGTCGCGTGAAGCGCCCGGCTCACAGTGCCAGCTATATTTGCCAGGCTCCATGAAGCGCAGTGCCTCAGCGCCGATCTGCCCTTGAACAATTGACGGAACAAGGAATAGACCGCGCTTTGCCTTGCCTTGAGATTGCAGGTGCGAGAATGCCCCAAGCATCATTGCCGTTTTTCCAGCTCCGGTACCAGCCGCCAGCGCCACGCGCTTATTTTTCTCAATTATCTTGATCGCCCGTTGTCGCATCACCCCATCGGGGCCCGACATCGTTGGGCTGAACAATTTCAGCGGGCGTCCCGGCTTAAAGTTTTGCCCGACAACGGGCATCATTGCCGCAATGGTGCGCTCGGCAGCATGACCTAACGTGTAACGTTCATCGGAAGATAGTGGTTTTTCAGCCTTGGCAGGCGTGTCGCCAAACATGTCAGGCTCTTGCTCGGTAGAGAAAAATCCCATTTGCGACTGGTTGAACGCTTCCTGCTCTTCCCTCGCGGCATCGAGCTTGTCACTCACACTACCGGCGGCATATTTCCCTTGGCTACGCTCGCGCAGGCCGTCGATCAATGCACGTTCTTTTGCTTCACGGGCTAACCTTGCCCTGGGGTCAACTGCGTCTAGGTGGTTCAAGTTGTTGCGCACCACTTGCCGCCCCAGCTTCAGCGGCGCGTTTGGATTGAGCTTATTGTAATTCTCATGGAATGACTGCCCGACTTTCGAGCGGATTAAATCTTGCACCGACGCATAGGCATTTTCGTGCCCGTGCATGGCATCGGCATACTTCGCCCACGTCAGGGAAGATGCATTCACCTCTTCTGCCAGAGCGTCACGCTGGGATTTCCATGCCTGCCATTCTGGGTTTGAGGTTGTTTCGCCAAACATATCCAGAACTTCTTTTTCAGGCTCAATGTGCGCCATTCCGTCAAGGCGCTCGCGCAATATCTCGGCCTCGTCACTCTCATGGGCCACATTGGCATGAAAGAACTTGCGCAATGTCTGTTGATCGTCGGTTGTGAGTTCGCCAATCGGCTTGTATGCGGCTATACCTTCCGGGGTATCGGATAGCGCGCGGTGCAGTGCATCTTGCGCCACAGCATCAGATTCGAAGTTTTGCCGCTGTATGGTCGCGATCTTTACGCCGTACTCACGCTGCACAAAGCTATCGGCATAGTCATTAAACACGCCAGCCAAGTCTTCATTCCGCAGTAGCTTGCCGTCCTTGTCAGTACGAGCCGCGACTTCATCCAGTGCTTCGCGATAGGCTTGCGCATTACCCGACTTCTGAAAAAAGTCTGCCGACTGCAAGTCTTCAACTATCGCATCAGGCGAATCGCCATCCGCCGCACGACCGCCGATGTAATCCCTGATTGATTGCCGCATATCGCCTGATGGCTTGAACGGTCTGGCAAGTGTCGCGGCCACGCCGGGCTTTAAGTCCAACGCCAAGTCTGGCCGCTTCGCGAATCCTTGTGGCAACCAGTCATCCTCATCATGCTCACCGTTAAGGATGGCGAGCGTATTTCGCGTGCGGTCAAGCTCTTCGCGATCAACTGGCTTTGCCAAGCGGTCTAATCCGTCCGGCGTAATGGTCAACACCTGATTGCCGGCCACCCGGTCTATTGAATAATCGCCACGCTGCAATCCGATGGCGCGCACCTGCCTGATTGCATCTTCGTCAGATACTTTGCCAAGCGGCACTTCCATCGGCTTATCGGAGCGCCCGCCCTTGAGCGCCGTGACCAGCGCCGCATTGGCTTCCATTTCGCCCAGCGCCGTCCCGAGTATCTTATGCGCCTGTTCAACAGCCGCTTTTCGACGATGTAGCAACTCTCGCGCCGCTTCAAAATCAGCGCCGTGACTGGCTTCTCCAAGCCCTATTTCCTTCGCAGCATCGTGCAACTCTTGCGCTTCCTGCATGGCCTCTTTCGAGGTTTCCATGTAGTGATGCAGGTGAAAATCTTCCATGCCAGCCGTCAACTTGTCCATTTCATCGGCTGGTAAATCGGCGTGCAAGCGGCGCGCCAATACCTGTGCAGCACCCTCAACGCCAAGCACATCTACAACAGAACGGTCTATCAGTGCAGCGCCACCGGCAGTAAGCGCCAAGGCGTTGATCGAGTTGAATGCGCCAGCACCGATATGTCGGCGCATTGCCTTTTCTGGCTCGTCCACCTCTTTGTCTATCGTGGACAGGAATGCCTTGGTACGGATGGTGCGCAAGTCATTCTCAATATCGGCCTGAATGTCAGAATCTTCCGGCGCGGACACCTCAAGGTTGTATGCCTTGACCTCTTTTGCCTCGTCAATGTCTTTGTTCGCTGCCTGAGCGGCCTTTTGTACTGCCTTCCATTCCTTTTGGGCCTTGATGAGTTCAACTGCATCAGATGCAGATGCCAGCGTAGCTTTGATGCTTGATGCTATCGGTTCACGAATCGTCTCAAGCTCAGACTTGATCTGCCGGGCAGTATCGCCACGCGATTTAATCGCAGATCGTTGCGCCTCCGACATGATTGACTGCCTTGATTCTTTTTTCCCGGCAGCCTCTTGCTGAATTTCCTCGGGTGTCGCCCCATTGGCGGCGGCACGTTCCGCGTAGTGCGCTGAGAATCCAAGCCCGCTCATGCTCTGAGGGTGCGCATCATCCAAGTCTGAAATATTGAGTTTGGCAGAATCTGAATGCTCATTCGGCTCAACCGATACGCCGCCCGCCTCTTCGCGCGCCATAGCGTCAGTCAGCAAGTTCTGATGCTGTAACTCGACAGCCGCATTAGCCCGTTTCAGTAGTTCGCTATGGTAGCGGTGTTCAATCTTTTGCTTTGTGGCATCGGATACGTTTTCAGGTATCTTGGGCTCAAGGTCTTCCGCCTTCCACCCCATCTTGTCGGCAACTTTTTGCACGAAAGCATTGTCGGCCATTCGCCTTTGCGACTGCACGGACTCGCGCGCCTGTTTTTTGCCGTGATCGATACCCAGTTCTTTATCTCGCGCACGCTGTTGTTTTTTCGCATCGCGCTTAGTCTTTGCGCTTTCCGCTGCGTGCTCTTTGTAGCTGGACTCTGGTTTAAGCCCGCGCAACTTGAGGTAGTTCAGCTTGCCGCCGGCCCCGCCGATGACGTGAAATACTCCCGAGCCATGCTGCGCCTCCTGCACCATCACGGGCACACCAGTCGAGCCAGCGCCGTTTGGGTGAACAGTGATCCAGCGTTGACCAGGCGCAAGCGCCTTAACCAGAAGGTCATCATCAACGAATGAAAACTGCGCACCAGTAAGTTCGTGGCGATTGCCATTTGGGAAAATCAGGCTGATCGACTTAATCATCCGCCCATTAGCAGCCTTCGCTTTTTCGACAAAGGCATCCACTGGAATGGCGGTAATCGGCCCAAGGAAACGCGGGTCATCATAGTGCTTGAGATAAGCGGCGCGGGCATCATCTTCCGATGCAAAGTTCAACATGCACTTGTCTTCATCGTAGTGCGCCCAGTCGCCATACTTGCGCTGATGCACCACATAGACTGTATCGGCATTCTCATCAGGGCCGATGTACACATCAACCTGATCGCCGTCGCTTCCCTCGGTTGAATTGATGTACCCGTATGGGAAAACCATCTTGGTTTGCCACCCGTTGCCTTTGCGGATAGAGCCGGGCTCGTTCTCAATCGAGATAGTCAGCCCATGCCATGCCATTTTGCGCTTGGCGTAATTACCAGCCTCGGCTTGTGCTGGCGTTGGGTGAAAATCGGTATGTTCAGCTTTCGCCAGCAACTCAGCAGATTGCTTGGCAAGCGTAATTGATGTGAAGTCTGGGATATTCATGCAGACAGCATGAAGTCACGACAAACGCTCAGCGATGGCGCTACTTTTTCTTGAAGTGATTATTGAGCCAGTCGGCGAATTTCTGGTCATCGGTAGGCTTAGCATCGCTGACTTTTGCCCATCGGCCACGACAATGAGGGTGAGCCAATCCAGCCGGAATGCTCCACAGTTCACTGTCCGACCTTCTCACCAACTGACCGCCTACGCGCTTGTACGGCGATGCAGATCGGCCAATGTTGTCCTTGCCAGTCCAAATCTCGGCGTCGTAGTTCTTGTCTTGTTTGGTCGCTTCAACAACGGTCACTACCTTCTGATCTATCTTGCGGCAATACTGGCAAGCCCCTGCATATTGCTCCATGCGCTTCAATTTCTGCCCGACCGGCATTGATGCGACAAAGCCCTGATTCGCCATTTCGCCCGCCTCCGTGAGCGCAATTCTGCGCCAATCCTTGTTGAGTACAGCGAATTCGTCCAGCAACTTTCCTTCCAAGTTGCGCTTCGCCATTGCCGACGGCACGCCCTCGAACTCTTCTTTCTTCCAATTGACCACTGCGAGCTTCATTCTGACGCGCGACGACTCAGTTACGTTCGCCACATACTGACAGCAACGGTGTTGCCCAAAGTCTATGGCGGCCTTTTGCGCCGATGTCATGCCGAAATCGCGTTGGATTATATTGAGATCAACAGGCATTTTCGCCGCCGCTGCGCCAGCCGCGACCGCCGCCATTTCCGGCATGTGCTTTTGAACCCGCCCCATCATGGATGCGCGAGTGACTTGCCACTTGGCATCGTCCATCATCACATCCTGGGGAAGGTATTTCTGGACAAGGTAGTCCACAACCATCATCCAGTCATCAAGGGTAAATACCTCCGGTGGGAGCGCTTCAAGGTACAGCTTGGCACCTTCAAGCTCATCTTTTCCCCAGCGAACAAACATCTTTGGCTTAGGAACAGGCGTTTTGCTTGGCTTGTGAAAGCCGCCCTTAATCCACTTCATCAGCTCGGCGAGAATCTTGCCGAGGCGATCTAACCCGAACGATGTCCACTTCTCGATGAGATCGCGGATAAATGGCGACTCATGCGGACGCCAAATGTCGTGGTCGTCATCATGCAGCGCCTTGTGCATGTCTTCCATGATTGCGTCTGTCGCGCAACATGACAGCGGGCCGATGTCGATAAGCAGAGGGGTTTTGTTCATGCGGCTATTGTCACGTCACGATAGCAGCATGAATAAAGCATCTTCGTCGCGCTGCCGGCGCTTGATAATATGCAGCTTGTGCAACTCCATCGTCCTTGGCTCACCCCCGCCAAGAGCGCTTGTATCTGGCTTGACGGACATGACTACGCTATCCACCAGCAAGCCGAAAGCGGCGATCTGCTTGGCGGCAAACCCGATACCAAGCGTAGCAAGTGCGCGGGCGTTAATCATGGGGCGCGCGTCACGGTAGTATTGGTTGCATCGCCGGTGAGTGCCATGACAATCTGCCCGAAGGTGATGCTGGTTTGTCCGGTATTAAGCGGCTTGCTTGGGTCAAGGCCGAGGCGGCCCCAAGCTTCGGCCAAGCGGATGGCAACTGAAACACCCGTTCCGTGCTGCCAAACAGCCTGAGCTACTGTGGACGGCATCGTGTCGGCCATGTTATCAATCATGGCATCGGTATTTTCATCAGACACGTAGTAAATCTCTGTTCCGCCAACCCCGCTAGGGTATGTACCGTTGTCCTTGATATAGTTATCGGAGTGAATCATATTCCGCTGGGTATTCGCGCCGATATAGACGCCATATCCAGAGTTATGCACGATCTGGTTATTTTCAATCACATTCATGCGCGTACTATTTGAACTGATTCCGGTGAAGTGAATGCCATGTTGGCGGTTGAAGTAAATTTGATTGTTGTAGAACAACACCTCGCGCGGAGCGCCTGATGGTAATCCAGCATCTTCGAACATTACGCCATCGCCGCCACATTTCTCAATGATGCAATTGACCACGCGATGGTAATCGCCGCCACGAAAGCGAATGCCATTTCCTGTTCCAACTGGCGTTACGCCGCCTGTGTCGGCACCGACGATGTACACGCTGTCCATCCGAGAAAACTTACCATTAACTACAACGCAATCGTCGCTTGAACCGGCGGCACTCTTAATAAACAATCCGGCTATTGAGCAATTGTCCGCATCCACCGTTACTGCTGCTCCGCTTGCCGGCTGTATAACAACGCCGCGCCCCGGCCCTCTGAAGTGAATATCCTCTTTGTCGATCACCACATTCTCGGCGAAAAAAACTTGACCTGCGGTTGGGGCGAGAATGGTTATTGTGTCTCCGCGACCTGACATACACAATGCTATCGCTTTTGCGATAGTCCTGACCGGCGTTGTTGGGCCGGATCCATCTGCCAAGTCAGTCCCAAGCGGAGACACATAGAACTGGTTTCCAAATCCTTGGTGACTAGGCCGCATCGACTCGATCTGATACTTGATATTGTCTGTATCAAGACGGGCAACAGACGAATCGACGAGACTCGATACCTTCGTCTCAATGGTGACATTGAACGCCCCCAGCGTTGGTACGAATGGGCTATCCCCGGACGGATCTGTGTAGAGGTTCCCGTCCAGTGTCAGCCGATGACTGGCTTCTTGTGGGCGAACACGCCAGCCATTCGTGATAAAGAATGTCACCCCAAGATTCTGCGTTGCGGTGATGGCATCGCCACCCACCGTGCGGAATGCAGGCAACCACTTGATGTTGTCTGACAAGGCGACCCAATCCACCCATGCTGAATACAACTCCACGCATGTCAGCGAAGTCGTACCCAGCGATAGGGAGATGATCTTTGTCGAACCATCAAAGGTGAGAGCCACCCACTACCCCTTATGCGTAAACGCGGTCGGCTTCGGCAACAAGTGATA
>Ga0209015_10132_pt1 | contig 9853 bp, 10 predicted proteins | sample EPASupsiteSAE300_FD_187264 | JGI IMG/M metagenome (GOLD analysis project Ga0209015, IMG submission 187264) | Bioremediated contaminated groundwater from EPA Superfund site, New Mexico - Sample SAE3-00 (SPAdes) (version 2) | ecosystem: Environmental > Aquatic > Deep subsurface > Groundwater >...
GCATTACGGTGTGGCCAACATGCCGGGTGGCGTGCCCATCACCTCCACTCTGGCGCTCACCAATGCGACATTGCCCTATGTGTTGCAACTGGCGAATTCGGGATACCGTCAAGCACTCAAGCGATCTTCGGCCTTGCTCAACGGACTCAACATGATGGACGGTCAAATCACACACCGTAAGGTCGCTGAAGCGTTCGGTATGGAGTATCGCCCTGCGGAGTCGATGCTCGACTGAGTCCGGAAGCTGTAGGAGAGATACATATCTGTGCCTGTTGCCGAGCAATGGTGAAAGGCGTTTAATTCGTACATACAACAACGATCAGCACATCATGCCGACACTCAAACTGACACCCGCCGAGCTGCGCCTCGCCATCTTTCCAGACACACTAGGATTCGCCGATACATCCGAGTTGCTTGATTCGCCGCTGCCTTGGATAGGACAGGAGCGCGCAGAGACCGCCGCCCGCTTCGGCTTGGGAATGGAGCAGCCGGACTACAACTTGTTCGTGTTGGGCGAGGTGGGTAGTGGCCGCTCTTCACTGCTCAAACGCGCGATGCAGGCTGCCGCCGCGAGCAGGGCGGTGCCGCCAGATCTATGTTATCTGCACAACTTTGATGTGCCGGAACGACCACGTGCACTGCGCCTGCCTGCGGGTCAAGGCCGCTTGTTCCGCCAGCTCATGGCGCAGATGTTGAAGTCGCTACTGCAAGAGATACCGCAGCGACTCGACGGGCAGGATTTCAAGGCCGAGAGCGAGCGTCTTGAAAAGAACGTCAAAGCGGAAGATGCCAAGGAATACGCGGCACTCGATATCTTTGCCGAGAAGCGCAGTTTCACGCTACACCGCGAGAGCGGGCATATGGTGTTCACTTATCGCAATGAGAAAGGCCACACGCTGACCGAAGAGGAAGTGCTGATGCTGCCCAAGGCTCGCCGCACCCAGATCGATCAGGCCGAGCAGGAACTGCGCGTGGAGATCAACCGATATTTCGAAAAATACACCGCGCGGGAACGCGCCAAAGATGAAGCGCTGGCGACGTTACGGCGACAGGTGGTGAAGCCTTTGCTGGAACATGAATTGCAAGAGATACGCAACGGATTGAAGAAGCAGATCAAGGATACCGTTAAGCTGGGTGTCTATCTGGATCAGGTGGCGCACGATGTGCTCAACAATCTGGAACTGTTCAAGCCCTTGGACAGTGAAGATGACATCCGGCTGGAAACATTCGCCAAGGTGTTGTCACGTTACCGTGTCAACCTCATCGTCGATAACGAGGGACTGACTGGCGCGCCAGTCATCATCGAAGACGATCCCATGTTTCGATCTCTGTTTGGCAGCATCGAATACCAATCCGAGAACGATGTGTTGGTGACCGACTTCTCGCGCATCCGAGCCGGCAGTCTGCACAAAGCGCACGGCGGATTCTTATTGCTGCATCTGCGTGATCTGTTCGTAGACGGACTCGTGTGGGAGAAGCTGCGGCGCTTGTTGCGTAGCGGCAGGTTGAAGATAGAGGAACCGGGTATCGCGTTCACACCCATCGCGGCGGTCTCGCTCGAGCCGGAAGCGGTGGATGTGGATGTGAAGATCGTGCTCATCGGCTCGCGTGAGCAGTACTACGAATTGCAGGAGAACGAACCTGAGTTCGCGCGCCGCTTCCGCGTCAAGGTGGATTTTGCGGACAGCTTCGCATCCGATGCCGAGTCGCACCGTTCTATTGCGGCTTTCATTGCGCATACCTGCAAGAATCGTGGGCTGCCCCATCTTTCTGCATCGGCTGTCGCACGCCTGCTGGAGGATGGCCACCGCGAAGCGGACGACCAATCGCGCCAGAGTGCGAATTTCGCCCGCACCGAGGCGCTGGTGACCGAAGGTGCCGCACTGTGCCGCGTACGCGATGGTCATCTGGTCGAGGCGGAAGACATCGAAGCAGTGTTGGCTGCGCGCACCAAACGTCACGACTACCCCGAACAGCGAATGCACGAAGCCTTCGCCGGCGGCGACCTGATGATCACTGTGCATGGTGAGAAGACAGGGCAGGTCAACGGGATGACGGTGATCGATCTGGGCGAATACCGTTTTGGATTTCCGGTACGCGTCTCGGCCCTCACCTATGCGGGGGAAGATGGGTTGCTCAATATCGAGCGTGAAGTGAAGATGTCGGGCCCTATCCACGACAAGGGCGTGTTCATCTTGCAGAGCCATCTCGCTGCCTTGTTCGCCAAGAATGCACCGCTCTCGTTCAATGCGGCCATCGTGTTCGAGCAAGAGTATTACGGAGTCGAAGGTGACTCCGCTTCCTGTGCCGAGTTGTACGTGTTGCTCTCATCGCTATCCGGCTTGCCGATAAAGCAGGGCATCGCGGTCACAGGCTCGCTCAACCAGCACGGAGAAGTACTGCCGGTTGGTGGTCTCAACGAAAAGATCGAAGGCTACTTCCGCGTCTGCACAGCAGCGGGGCTGGATGGTAGTCAAGGCGTGTTGATACCGTATCGCAATCGCCGTCACTTGATGTTGTCACGCAAAGTGGTCGAGGCGGTCGATCAGGGCTTGTTCCACATTTACACTGCAGAGCATGTGAGCGAAGGCATCGAACTGCTCACTGGTTTGCCAGCAGGCGTGGCGGACGAAGAGGGCAACTATCCGCAGGGTAGTGTGCTGGGCCATGCCCAGCACACTCTGCTGGCATTCCACCGTGCCTGTTTGGTACCCGGGCATCGCAAGAAAGAGGTATGAGTTGCCGTTCAAGTGGCGCAGTGTAAACTCAGCTTGAACAAGGCACCGCCGTCCGGCGCGTCAACGAGCGATACCTCGCCGCCGCCGTGTGCTTCCGCTACCGCCTTACACAAAGCCACGCCCACCCCAGTCGAGGGCGCATTGCCCGAAGGATGGTCTAGTCCGGGACCGTCATCCTGCACGCAAAACGTCACTTTGTCCGCATCTTGTTCGAACCACAGCTTCACACTTCCGGCGGCATAACGCACTGCATTGTTCAGTGCCGATTCGATTGCTAGGCCAGTCAGGTACTCGTCGAGTAGCGCGCTACCGCCATGCTTCACACTGGGCGCGATGCGGATGCGTGATTCGTCCACTTCGAGTTTGAACGCGTGGCCGTGTTTACCATTGGTTGAGGGGCTGACATCCAGCATGTCCTGCAGGAATTCGAGCAGATCGACCTCGACCAGATTCGGTTTGAGGCCGGACTGTTCGTGTTTGTAGAGCGTGAGGAAAGAGATCAGCCGCTGTTTCAATTCGGTGCAACGCTGGTAGGCTTTGTGCGCTTCTTCCGGCATACCGGCGTGATGGTTGAGTTGCTCCAGATCGGCTTCCAGCAGGGCAAGCGAATTCTTGATGTCGTGTATCACCAGTGTCGATAGCGCCTGTTGCATCATGCCCCCGAGATTTGGTTATAGAAGCGATAGAAGGCCATCACCTTCTCGTTTTGGGGCACCAGTTTGTCCAGTGTCGCCAGATAGTGCTTGGCACGCGAATCGATCTCCTCGTTCCAGCCTCCTTGTTTGAGCCATAACAGATGCAATTGCGCTGCGGCCAGCAGTGCCTCGATGTTCTCGTTATGTATTGCCAGTGCCTCTTGCAGTTTGGTGTACGCCTGATCGAAATGCGCCTCTCGCATCAGTTTGTGTGTCTCGTCCACCAGCACCAGGATACGCCGTTGTCCCGCATCGATTACATCACCCACCTTGTCCTGCTGTCCTGTATCCTTCATTGACTTACTCACATGGCGCTCGATGCGGTGGCGTTCCTTGCCGCTGGCCTGCACCGCCCGCGTCATCAGCTTCAGGCCGAGTATCTCGTCGCCCAGCTTCAGTGCCGCCTTTCCCAGTCGGCTCATCGCCGTGCTACTACTGTTGTTCGCCGTCATCAAGTGCTGCGACCGTTCCAGCAACTTCTTCGCCTTGTCGGTGTCACCGCTGTCGAAATAGGCTTGCGCCAATATCGCGTTCAAGGAAACGCCAAACTCATCCTTCTCGGCATATTTGCGCGCGCTCTTCTCAAGCGTGTGAATTGCACCCAGTGGATCGCCGAGGTCGGTCTGTATCTGTGCCAGCGACAGAAAATCGTCCGGTTTCTCAGCGATGGAGCCGGTGGACAGTTTGATAGCGGATTCGACGAATTGCTTGGCGTCGTCCAGCTTGCCTAGTAAAAATGCAGACTCCGCAGTGTTACGGAAGCGTTTAGCGGTGGGCAGTATCTCAGCGGCACGAGTTGACATCTCGTGTGCACCTTCCTCGTCGTTCAACGCTAGGCGGACGTCCGCCAACAACTCATACGTGGCGACATAACTCGGGTGACTGGCGATGATTTCGCGAGCGGATATCTCGGCCGCTTCCAGATTGCCGGACATGCGCTGCGCACGCGCGAAGCCAATCTTCACCCAGGGCACGTTGTCGTTCAGTGCGAGCGCCTGTTGGTAGGTGGCCAACATGTTCTCCGCATCGTTCAACACGTGCTGTGCTTCTGCCTTCACGCGCAGGGCTGCCATCTGCCAGCGGTCATTGCAGTCCAAGGCCAGCAGCTTGTCGCATTCGCTCACCACCCGCGCATAATCTTTCGAATCCATCGCCGTCAGCGCCGGCATCAGGAAGTTGCGGCGATCGAACAGGCGCTCCAGTCGTGTTTGCAATTTCTTTTCTGGGCAAGGCTTAAGGATGTAATCGTCCGGTGCGAATTCCGCCGCGTTTGCCACATAGGCGTATTCCGCCTCGGCGGTCACCATCACGAACAAAGTCTTCGCGCTCAACAGATGACCGTTGCGCAGGAATTCGAGGAAGTGCTGGCCGGAGCTGGCCCGGTTCAGGTTGTAATCGCACAGGATTAAGTCGAACTGGCGTGTCTCGATCTGGCGCAAAGCCTCTTCTGCATTCGCCACGCACTTCACCGAATTGATGCCAATCCATTCTAGTTGCGAACGCATGGCATGCCGCATCGCTCCGATATCGTCGATGACCAGTGCCGCGAATTTATTGAACTGGATGAACTCGTTCTCGACAGTCGGCTTCTTGCCGCCAATCATTTCGGCCATCGAACCTGCACCCGGCTTGATCTGCATAGACTCTCCCATGGACGCATCCACTAGCTCCGTAACGTGCATCGCGCTACGGTAATGGCTGAATCATATCGAAAATCACCGTACCGGAAGGTCTTTTCTCGACTAATTTCACCGTGCTGCGCATCATGGCGAAGCAGGACAAGGAATACGACGGCGAGGTGCAGCACCTGCCCAACATCAAAATTGGTTACTTGCCGCAAGAGCCTGTGCTCGACCCGACTAAGACCGTGCGCCAAGAAGTGGAAGCCGCCCTTGGCGAAGTGATGGAAGCGCAATCCAAGTTGGATGCCGTGTATGCCGTCTATGCAGAAGAGAATGCCGACTTCGGCGCACTCGCCGACACTTGATGCTGTCACGCGAGGTGGTCGAGGTGATCGATCAGGGCTTGTTTCATATATACACGGCAGAGCATGTGAGCGAAGGCATCGAACTGCTCACCGGCTTACCTGCGGGTGTTGCGGATGAAACAGGCAGCTATCCGCAGGGCAGTGTGCTCGGGCACGTGCGACACCCTGCTAGCCTACCGTCGCGCCCGTCAGGAGTTGGCAAGCTCAAAAGCGGAGTTCAAACACCCCCCATCTTGAATAGCAGCTATCCCGATTCTCATCGGAAATGACTAGGGTTTCTCGGTGAACGGCGGCACCCGTCCCACCAAAGCCTCGGCCATGATGAGCTCTTCATCCGCATGGTTAGGCACGGGCAAACCTCCCGCTGAGTGGATACTCTGCCCAGCCAGTCCTTTGCCATAGATATAGAGCGGCTTGTCATGGTGGGCAGAGACCACAGTCTCTTTGCTGTCTGGGTCGTTCACTGCCTGCACATCGACCTCGCCATAACAGGTGCAGAAATAGGTGCGCTCAGGCCCAGCCTCCAGATAAACGCCCGTACCCCGGATGCCGATGGTGGCGGAGGGGGTGTTGATGCGCATGCCTTTGTTACGCGACACAGAGAGCAACTTGCCTGCGAACAACCTCAAGCCACCGATCAACACAGAACCCACCGATTCATTCGCATGTGGCTCGATCACCAGATGACTTCTGCCGCGCAGCAACATTGCATGGTCGCCCACCACGAATACGAGTTCGCTGCCGTGCCCAGTTTTGACGATGTCGTTTGGGCGGATGACTGTGTTCATATCCACTGGCTTGCTATTCACCCAAGCACGACCACGCAGGCGGAACACGGATTTTGTCGTTGTCTCTCCCTCCAACGCACTGGTAGAGGTTGGGATCAAGCTCCAAAGTAAACCTGCTGAAATGACTTGAAGAAATTGTCTGCGTGGTACATCGGTCGTGCTGTTTTCTTTCATGATACTTCCTATATGCGTTTTTCAATTAGGGAGTCTAGGCTCCAACGGCTACGGCTGAGGGTTAGTAACACCGCCAGCAGGATACCCCAGTATAAATGCTGACTGAGACCCGCTTCACTCAACTCACTGTAATAGGAGATAACCGCCACGCCATTGAGGATGAACAGCCCGGCAGCGGCGAAACGGGTGAAAAGGCCGATCACTAGCAGCACAGGCAAACCCAGTTCGGCACCCGTCGCTAGATAGGCGGCCAATTCGTAGTTGAGCAACGGTACTTGATAGACATCGCTGAAAAGGAACAAGGTGCTGTCCCAATTTTTGATCTTGGTCAGCCCCGACTTGAAAAAGGCATCGGCCAACAACAATCGGATGCCGACATCGAGCAGTGGCGCGAGATGTTCCGGCCAACGTGCGGCGGTGTGATACAGGCGCAAGGTTCGTAGCAAAGTGTTCATGATGTCTCTCCCAAAGAGAAGTTGGTCAAAATATTCAATGAGGCGAAGAGCAGCAAAGTATCTTGTAGGTCGAATAGCGGGAATCGCTCCAGGGTGGCAGCTGTCGCCATGCCCAGACTCTGGCCGTGTTTCACCGCTTCCAGCCAGTGCGCCTCATCCTCATTCAGTTTGCATACGGTCACTGCATCGTCCAAGCGACTGATCAGTGCGATCTCATCGCCACCGGCCCAATCGATCTCGAATCCTCCCCCCGCTTGATGAGCCTGCCAGATAGCGACGATGGGGAAAACCGAGGTTACGATGTGACAGGCAGGTTGTACGTGTAACAGCAAGTTCGCGTGATCATCGGGGGCGACTTGAGAAAGTCGCATCAGATCGAGAGGCTCTGCATCCGTGGCGAAATAGGCGCGATGACAAGCCCACTCCAATCTCGCCACATCAGGCAGATAGGAAAGAGAGCGCGCAGGCTCATAGTGTTCTAAGAAATCACCAAGCTCCGCGCCATAGTCGAAAAGGTTGGCGCTACGTGAGCCGTGTTGTGAGATGAAATCGCGGGCAAGCATGCGCAAGAAATCTGCACCCACCAATTGCCCGATGACAGGATATGCACCCGCCAAAGCATCTTGCAGATTGCCGCGATAGTTGTTGCGATAGACCTCAAGGCCGACGGCGGCTGAGTAATGCGGTGATGTCCCGAACCGCACCGACGAGGCTGCACCTTTGATGATGGCGTGCGAAAAATCGGCGAGTTCATCATGCAAAACATTCATCACACGCCTCCATGCGCTGTTGCGCTTTATCAGCCTCGGCCATCAGCACAGGTAAGGCTGGAATGTTGCCATCCCACTCGATCAGCGTCGGGCGCGGCCCGATGTGGCGCAATACTTTTTCGTATAACGTCCACACTGCGTCACACACTGGATGATCGTGCGTATCCACCAGACACCCATCGCGCACGCTGAATCCAGCCAAGTGATATTCGCCCACAGCGTGCGCAGGGATGGCGCGGATGAACTCATCCTCATCCACGCCGAGGTTGCGCACGTTCACATACAGATTCTCCACATCGAACAAGATGCCGCAGCCGGTGCGCCGCACCAACTCGGCGAGGAACTCGCCTTCGCTCATCTCGCTGGAAGTGAAACTCAAATAACTGGATAGGTTCTCCACCAGCAACTGTCGTCCTAACACCGCCTGTACATGATCAATGCGGCTGGCGACATGCGCCAATGCAGCATGGGTATGCGGGAAAGGCAGCAGGTCGTTGATGACATCGCCATTCACCGTGTTCCAGCACAGATGCTCAGAGACGCGCGCGGGTTGCACCACATCGCATAATCGTTTGAGAGCAGCAAGGTGGGCTTCATTGAGCGGAGCGGGGGACGCGAGGCCCATGCCCACGCCATGTAGGCTCACGGCGTAATGTTGGCGTACAGCAAGCAAGGTATGCAGGGGTGCGCCGCCGCCAAAGAAATTCTCGCTATGGGCTTCTACCCATCCCAATCGGGGAAGTGTATCTAACACTTCCCGATAATGAGGCGCCCGCAAGCCGATGCCAGCGACACAGGGCAAAGCCGACGTTGCGGGCGGATACATCACATGCCTTTCTTCATCATCATGTCGTTGCTTTCGGTGGTACTGCCACCGGCAATCTTGTCGCACGTGCCTTTGGGTAGCGCAACGAAATCGTGCTTGTCGTTGTTCGTCGTGGCATGGCCTGCGCAAGCATGACCGGCCTTCTTGCTACCGCAGTCGTTCATGCCAGCTTTTGCAACGCCGTAACACTTTTCCATCTTGGCATCGGCTGCGCTTGCATTGCCGGCCAAGCCCAATGTCAACAGGCTACCGATTGCGAGTGACAACATTTGTTGATTCTTCATGGTGATTCTCCTTGAGTGATTGATTGAACGCTCGGACGCAGATCGCCCTTGCAACCATTGATTCGCGGGGAAATGAAAAAAGGTTACATCAGAGAAAAGCGATAAAGAGAATTTGATGCGGATGGGTGGGGAAAGGCTATAAAGCGGGTTCGATATTAAGGGCGGTTGTTAACCCATAAAGACGGTCGCCCATCGTGCCAAGTATGGCCGAAATTCGGCATGGAGCCTGTGATCAACGTCCGCTACGCAGCCCAACAGACCATTTCAGACAGTTTTGAGCTTGGAAAAAGAAACAGCCAAATTCGCTGAAAGGCTTGGCTGCATTGGTCTCCAGTGGTTTCTGGAGATCTTTGTCTTGGTGCCGGGGGGGGGGATCGAACCCCCACGCCCTTTCAGGCACTGGATTTTGAGTCCAGCACGTCTACCAGTTCCATCACCCCGGCAAGAGTGTTATTGCGATGCGTGCCGCCCAATATTCAGGCGATACGTCTTGGAAGGGCGCGAATTATCCACGAAACACCTTGGTTCATCAACTACAATGCGCGCCTTTATTTTCAACACCGTTTTTGTTCGACATGCGCACCGAGGATTTTGACTTCGAACTGCCTGAGCGATTGATCGCACAGCACCCGCCCAAACAGCGTGGTGCCAGCCGCTTGTTGCATGTTGGCCTGACAGGGTTGGCGGATAAGACATTCTTTGATCTACCCAGTCTGCTGAACGAACACGATGTCCTCATCCTTAACGACACGCGCGTCCTCAAAGCCCGCTTGTTTGGTAAGAAAGCCACGGGCGGGCAGATCGAAGTGATGGTCGAGCGCGTATTGGGAGAGCATGAGGTGCTGGCAAAGGTGCGCGCCAGCAAATCGCCAAAAGCGGGAAGCACTTTTGAGTTGGCGGATGCTGTCACCGTTGAGGTGCTGGGGCGCGAGGATGAATTCTTTCACCTGCGGTTCGCCTGCGAAGCGCCTGTGGAGGCGGTGTTGGAGCGATACGGCAAATTACCTTTGCCGCCCTACATCACACATGCCGCCGAAGCGGAAGATGACGAGCGATATCAGACCGTGTTCGCCAGAGAACAGGGCGCAGTCGCTGCCCCCACGGCAGGTCTGCATTTCGATGAGGCGATGCTGGAT
>Ga0209015_10133_pt1 | contig 9845 bp, 8 predicted proteins | sample EPASupsiteSAE300_FD_187264 | JGI IMG/M metagenome (GOLD analysis project Ga0209015, IMG submission 187264) | Bioremediated contaminated groundwater from EPA Superfund site, New Mexico - Sample SAE3-00 (SPAdes) (version 2) | ecosystem: Environmental > Aquatic > Deep subsurface > Groundwater >...
ACCGTGTTTTTTGAGGGCTTCTAGATGTACAACGGTAGGGTAACCTTTGTGCCCGTCGAAGCCATATTGCGGGTACTGCATGTGCAATTTCAGCATCAATTCATCCCGCGCGGTCTTGGCCAGAATTGATGCGGCGGAGATGGCGGCGACCTTGCTATCGCCTTTGACGATGGCCTCGCTGGGGATGCCAGTCTGCGGACAATACAGTCCATCTACTAGGACTTGATGCGGTTGGATAGGCAAAGCTAATACCGCACGTCGCATCGCCAACAAGGTCGCTTGCAGGATGTTGAGGCTATCGATTTCTTCGACCTCGGCATAGGCCACTGCCCACGCCAAGGCGCGTTCACGGATGATGGGAGCCAATAGGTCGCGCTTTTTTTCGGAGAGTTTCTTGGAATCCGCCAATCCCGCTATGGGGCGTGAAGGATCGAGGATGACTGCGGCTGCGCTGACAGGCCCCGCCAGCGGCCCACGCCCTGCTTCATCCACACCGCAGATGAGCAGGAGGTCGCTCATGCGAGATAAGGCAAGATGGCCGAGGCCGCTTTCTGTGCGGTGTTCTGGCGCAAGGTCTGATGCATCGCGCCAAAGGTCTCTTCCAGCTCCGCCACGGCATTTTTGTTATTGACCAGATTCAGCAAGGCCTGTGCCAGATTCTCGGGAGTAGCATCGTCTTGCAATATTTCAGGCACGACGAAACGTCCGGCTAAGATGTTGGGCAAGCCCACATATCGCTGATACATCTTGCGTTTGTGCAGCCACCACGACAGCGCGGGCATCTTGTAAGTGATGACCATGGGGCGCTTGAGCAAAGCGGCTTCCAGCGTCGCCGTCCCCGATGCGACCAACACACCATCCGCCGCGATCATGGCATCGTGTGCGTGGCCGAACAGCATGGTGATAGGCAATTGCTGTGCTTCTAATTTCCACAGCACTTCTTCGAAGATGTTGCGTGTCTCGCGGCTAGCAAGTGGCACGAGGAATTGCGCCTCAGGTAGTTTTTGCAGGATGAGTTTGGCTGTCTCGATGTAGGTATTGGCGAGTTGTCTAACTTCGCTCTGGCGACTTCCTGGAAGAAAAGCGAACACCTTGGCACCTTTGGGCATGATGCGCATCTGTTCGCGCATCTCGGCGCGCTTGGGATGGTCGGGCAAAAAATCCGCCAGAGGGTGTCCTACGTAGGTGACTGGCACACCGGCTTTTTCATACAGCGGCGCTTCGAATGGAAACAGCGCCAGCACGTGCGACACCGCCTGTTTTATTTTATGGATGCGCTCACCACGCCACGCCCAGATCGACGGGCTGACGTAATGCACAGTAGGTACACCGCGTTGTTTCAACGCCAATTCCAGATCAAGGTTGAAGTCGGGAGCATCGACACCGATGAACAGGTCGGGCGGCTCATTGATGAATCGCTCGCGCAATTGACGGCGGATTCCGACGATCTCCCGGTAGTGGCGCAACACCTCTACGTATCCTCGTACGGCGAGTTTCTCCATCGGGAACAACACGTCCATGCCGACAGCTTGCATCTTGGGGCCGCCGATACCGAGAAAGCGCACGTTGGGGGATGCCTCTTTGATGGCAGTCATGAGCATACTGCCCAGCAGATCGCCCGATGCCTCACCTGCCACGATGGCGATAGTTTTCACTTGCGACGACATGGTTTAACGAACGATACCGCGTTGAGTACGGTTGAGAAAATCGGACATCAACTTCAGTTCCGGATGTTCCACCAACTGTTCATTGATGGCTTTCTTAGCTTCTTCCAAGGTCAGACCAGACTTATACAGCGTCTTGTAAGCACGCTTGATTGCCATCACCGCCGCGCTGGAGAAACCGCGACGCTTCAAGCCCTCAGAGTTCGTGCCATGCGGCGCAGCCGGGTTGCCCGATACCGTCACATAGGGCGGGATGTCTTGGAACAAGATGCTGCCCATGCCGGTGATGACGTGCGAGCCGATCTGGCAGAACTGATGCACCACGGTGAACCCACCAAGAATGGCATAGTCGTCCACGATGACGTGACCTGCCAACTGTGCGTTGTTGGCAAAGATGGTGCTGTTGCCGACTTGGCAATCGTGCGCCAGATGCACATACGCCATGATCCAATTCTTGTTGCCGACGCGCGTCACGCCGCCGTCTTGTGCTGTACCCAAGTTGAAGGTACAGAACTCACGGATCATGTTGTCGTCACCGATCTCCAAGCGTGTCGGTTCGCCCGCGTATTTCTTGTCTTGCGGTATCTCGCCCAAGGAGCTGAATTGGAAGATACGATTGTTCTTGCCGATGGTCGTGTGACCGTTGATGACCACGTGCGGGCCGACAGTCGTGCCAGCGCCGATCTCGACATGCTCCCCGATGATTGAATACGCGCCCACACTGACGTCAGCAGCCAGCTTAGCGTTGGGATGAATGATTGCTGTTGGATGACGCAGACTGTCCATCATTTATCCTTGATGGCGCAGATCAACTCTGCTTCTGCGGCGATCTGACCATCCACTTCGGCTGTACCTTTGAACTTGAACATGCCGCGACGATTCATGGTGAGTTCCATGCGGAAGATCAACTGATCGCCTGCCGTGACAGGGCGTTTGAAGCGTGCGTTGTCGATACCGACGAAGTAGTAGACTGAGCTCGCATCTGGTTTGGTGCCCATGCTCTTGAACGTCAACAGCGCCGACGCTTGCGCCATCGCTTCGATGACCAACACGCCAGGCATCACAGGATGATGCGGATAGTGTCCGGGGAAGAAAGGCTCGTTGATAGTGACGTTCTTTAACGCCACGATACGTTCGTTGGGCACAACTTCCAACACGCGGTCGATGAGCAAGAACGGGTAGCGATGCGGTAGGTGTTCCAATACTTCGTGGATGTCCATGGTTATCGGTGTGTTCATGAGTTCTTCTCCGTAAGTTTTGCTATCTGTTGTTCCAATTTCTTGATACGGTCTGACATCTCATCCAGATGTCGCAGTTGCGCTGCATTCTTGCGCCAAGCATGGTTGTCGTCGAAGGGGAAGGTACCCGTATAGGTTCCCGCCTCGCGTATGGACTTGGTGATGATAGTTCCCGAAGATATTTCGACTTTATCTGCGATCTGCAGATGTCCAAGAATGATCGCACCGCCACCGATGCGGCAGTAGCGTCCGATATTGGCACTACCCGCGATGCCAACACAACCCGCGATGGCTGTATGCGCGCCGATACGTACGTTATGCGCGACCTGTATCTGATTGTCCAGTTTTGCACCTTCCTCAATCACGGTGTCGTCCAGCGCACCACGATCGACTGTGGTGTTCGCACCGATCTCCACATGATTCCCAATCACCGCACGCCCGATCTGCGGGATCTTCAACCAGCGCCCCTCTTCCATGGCGATACCGAACCCATCAGCGCCGATCACCACGCCGGAATGAAGAATGACGTGATCGCCGACGACGCAATCTTGGTAGACAACCACACGTGGATAGAGCCTAGTGTGCGCTCCGATCGAAGTGCCCTCACCAATGACACCCCCCGCCATCACGACTGCTCCCGCTCCGATCTTTGCGCCTTCACCAACAGTGACCAAGGCCGCGATATGCGCATCAGGAGAGACCTGAGCATTCTTGGCGATCACCGCAGAAGGATGGATTCCGGATGCATATTCCTGCAACGGATTGAGGAAAGATGAGAGCTTGGCGAAATAAGAATAGGGATTGGCAGCAACGATGCGTGGGAGAGAAGTCGCATCAGCATCCGCTTCGGACAAGATGACCGCAGCAGCTTTGCTGCTATCTAATTGCTTGCGATATTTGGCGTTAGCTAAGAATGCGATCTCGCCCTCTTCTGCCGCATCCAGTGTGGCGATCTGGGTGATCAACGTATCTGCATCACCCACGACCTTTCCGCCGAAACGTGCTGTGATATCCGCCAAACGGTAGGCTGGTCGAGTCATGGAATTACGTGTCGAATTCCGAATTATTTGCCCGCGCCATCGGCTGGCTCATCAGCCAAGTACTTCAACACTTTGTCGGTGATGTCGACTCTAGGATTGTGATACACGGCTTCTTGCAGAATGATGTCGTACTCCTCGCTCGCGGCGATGACTTTGATCGCCTTGTCGGCACGTGCCAAGACTTGCGCCAACTCTTCATTCTTGCGCAGGTTCAAATCTTCACGGAAATCACGTTGCTGCGTTTGCAATTGAATGTTGAGATTAGCCAACTCACGTTCTTTGATGCGACGTGTGGAATCGGATATCTTGCCGCCCTCTTTTTCCAAAGAGTCCTGCAATTCCTTGGCTTGTTTGATGAGCTTCTTGATCTCTTGATCGCGAACTGCAAATTCTTTCTCGATCTTTTTCTCAGCATTCACCGCTTGTTCGGATTCACGCAAGATGCGCTCGGTATCGACCACGCCTACACGGAATTCAGCCGCATTCGCGGCGAGACCAACGGATAAGATGAGAGAAAGGATGATTCTTTTCATTTCGACTCCTTCTGCAGCGATCTATCGCATGATTGAGCCATGCTTAGAACATGCCACCTATCGAGAATTGGAAGTTCTGCAACTTGTCTTGTGGTTGGCTATTCAGCGGGGTAGCCCAACTGAGTTGAATCGGTCCCGCAGGCGAGAACCACGTCACACCTAGGCCGTAAGAATAGCGCATTCCAAGCGATGCTGATACCAAAGTACTAGCTCCATAGACTGCCCCCCCATCCATGAATGCACTCAATCTGACCGACTTTTCCTTCTCCATCCCCGGGAACGGGAATAGTATCTCGGCATTACCCACTACACGTTTGTCACCGCCCATCGCATAGCCGTTTAGATCGCGTGGCCCCAGTGAACTGTAGTCATAACCACGAACAGAGCCCGTTCCGCCAGCATAGAAATTCTTGAAGAAAGGCAATGCATCGCCTTCATAGCCTCCCGCTACACCCACATCACCATTGAGTCGCAGGGTGAAAGTCTGATTCAGTGGATAAAACTGTTGCTGGGTATAGTTCAGCTTGAAATATTTCTGCCCAGATACAGGCAAAGAAGCTTCTATCGAGGCTCGTTGAGTCGCCCCTTCGGTCGGGTTTAACCCGCTGTCACGGGTATCACGAGACCATGCGACCGTACCGATCACGTTCTGATTGGTTGCTCCGAATTGGTTAACGTAGTCGATATAACGTTGCGGACTGATGGATGTCAGCCCGATGGTCGTGTTCTCTAGCGCAAGTCCATAATGAAACGTCTCCTCGTCGCTGATCGGCACGCCATAACGCACGCCCCCGCCATAGGTATTAGACGTGTATTGGCTGACGGATATCGTCGTCGCATTGGAACGTCGATTGTAAAGATCGAAACCGCGACTGATTCCGTCGTCCGTGTAATAAGGATTGGTATAGGAGACGGAATAGACTTGATTAACCTTACTGGTGTTGATCTGAGTGGAAAGGTAATTACCCGTACCAAAAAGGTTTGATTGAGTGACGCCTCCCATGAACGTCAATCCCTCGTTGTCACTAAAACCTGCTCCCACGTTGAAATTTCCTGTCGGTTTTTCTCCGATGGATAGATTCAAATCTATCTGATCGTTCGTTCCTTGCACTGGCTGGGTCTCAATATTGACCCCGGAGAAGAAGGCCAATCTATCGATACGCTGTTTGGATTTCTTGATCTTGGAAGTGGCGAACCATCCGCCTTCCATCTGACGGAACTCACGACGAATGACTTCATCTCTGGTCTTGTCATTGCCCGTGACATTGATGCGACGTACATAGGCACGTTGCATGGGATCGACCACAAAGGTGAATCCGACCGTATGTTTTTCCTTATCCACATCTGGAACAGCACCCACGTTGGCGAAAGCGTAACCCTCTTCGCCATATTGCTCCCTGATCTTGTCTGAAGAGGCTGTCAGTGCTTCTCGCGAGAAGGTGTCGCCCGATTTTATCGTGATTAGCTTGCGTATCTGCTCTTCAGTCAGGCCACCTTTAGCGGCGGCGATCTTCACATCGGAGAGCGAATATTTTTCTCCCTCCGTGATGTTCAACGTGATGTAGATATCTTTTTTATTCGGAGAGATGGAGACCTGGGTGGAATCGACCGCGAAATCCATATAACCCGAATTCAGATAAAGGCTTCGAATCGATTCAATATCGGCGGCCAACTTGGGTTTGGAGTATTGATCGTTGTTGGTGAACCAAGTGAAGATTCCCGGTGTGGTGAGCTTCATCACATCGAATAGCTCATCTTCCGAGTAAGTCTTGTTTCCAACAAGATTGATCTGGCGGATCTTGGATGGCTTACCTTCGGCCACGTCAAAAATCACCGCAACACGATTACGCTCCAGCTCTTTGACTGTCGTCTTCACCGAGACTGCGTATTTTCCGCGCGCCACGTATTGGCGTTTCAATTCGTGCTCGGACTTATCCAATGCAGATTTGTCGAAGATGCGTCCTTCACCTAAACCGACCAACTTCAGGTTGTCGCGTAATTGGTCTTTGGGGAAATCCTTGACACCGTTGATCTCGACGCTATCGATGGTCGGCCGCTCTTGAACGCGCACGACGAGCACACCTTGGTCGGCCAGCAGCTTCACGTCCTTGAAGAAACCTGTAGAGAATAAAGCGCGTAGCGCGATAGTTGAACGTGCATCATCCAACGTGTCCCCAACCTTGATCGGCAGATAGCTGAAGACGGTTCCCGCCTCCGTGCGCTGGATACCTTCGACGCGGATGTCCTTGATGACGAAAGGCTCAGCGGCCCAGACAGATGCGACGTACAGCAGCGGCAGTACGCTCGCTAATTTTTTGAGATTCATTGTGATATTCAACCCGAAATCAGGCGACTGATGTCATTAAACAATGCAAAAGCCATCATGGTAACCAAGAGCGCGATGCCCACCTTCTGTCCAGCCTCCCAAGCGCCATCGGAGACAGGACTTCCTTTTAAAAATTCGACCGCATAATACAGCAAATGCCCCCCATCTAATAACGGGATGGGCAACAGATTCAGCACGCCAAGACTGATACTAATGAGTGCAAGAAATCCGATATAGGCGCCTAATCCGATTTGCGCCGACTGCCCCGCGTAGTCGGCGATGGTGATTGGGCCCGAGAGGTTCTTCATCGAGACCTCGCCCATCACCATCTTGCCCATCATCTTCAGGCTGAAGATGGAGGTATCCCAAGTCTTGCGGAAGGCTTCTTGTAGTGCAACAACTGGCGGATAACTCACAGTCGTGATCATCGCCTCAAATGCTGCCCTATCTATAAAAGCGGCGGCGCCGATTCTCCCGATGGTTTTGCCTGCATCATCAAAAGGCTCGGGTGTGACAGCGATCTTGAGATACATCCCCGCACGCTTAATCTCGATATCCAGCACCTTGTTCGGATTGGCACGTACCACGGCTACCCAATCCTCCCATAGTTCCACTGCTTGCCCATCGACACTGAGTATCCTGTCGTCCACCAATAAACCTGCGCTTTGTGCCGCGCCGCCGTCCACCAGCTTGCCGATAATGGGATAGACAGGGGGCTGGTAAGGCTTCAAACCCAACTTATGCATGAAGTCGCCATCTAGATCGGCTGCGGTCAAACTGTTTACCTCAAGCACGTAGAATTCAGACTCTCCATCTTGTGTACGTAATTCGATGTTCGCCGCCTGCTGCTGCAAGATTCTATCCAACATCACCCAGCGTATCTCTTGCCAGCTCGGAGTCGCTTGTCCATTGATAGAGACGATGGTCTGCTTGCTTTGCAGACCGGCGGCCGCCGCTGGCGTATTTGGAGCGATCTCACCTAGAACAGGTTTCAACCCAGGGACTCCGTGAATAAACAACACGAAATAGAGTGCCACCGCCAACAGTAAATTGGCCAGCGGCCCTGCAACGACGATAGCCATACGTTGCTGAACAGTCTTGCGATTGAATGACCGCGACAACTCATTCTCAGGCACTTCGCCCTCGCGCTCGTCCAACATCTTGACGTAGCCACCCAATGGAATGGCAGAGACGACCCACTCCGTCTCGCCTCCAGCGAAGCGCTTGGCGTAGATCACCTTGCCAAAACCCACGGAAAAACGCAGCACCTTGACGTCGCACCAGCGCGCGACCCAGTAATGCCCCAGTTCGTGGAACACCACCAAGACGGCGATAGCAACGATGAAAGCCAATAACGTCAGCATCGTGTGGCCCACTCCTGCGCCGCTACGCGTGCCGCCGAATCTGCAGCCAACACATCTTGTAGGGTGCTCACTTCTTGACGTACCACAATACCCAGTACGGATTCGATCAAACGCGGGATGTCCAAGAAGGCGATCTTTCTATCCAAGAAGGCGGCAACCGCTACTTCGTTCGCTGCATTCAGCAAAGCGGGCACGGTACCACCCGCACGCAAGGCTTGATAGGCCAAGCCCAAGCAAGGGAAGCGAAGGAAATCAGGAGCGACGAAATCAAGTTTGGCGATCTGGAACAGATCGAGTGGCGCGACCCCCGCATCAATACGCTCTGGGTAAGCCAAGGCGTAAGCGATAGGGGTACGCATATCAGGGTTGCCCAACTGCGCCAGCACCGATCCATCTACGTATTGCACCATAGAATGGATGACGCTCTGCGGATGCACCACCACTTGGATGTCGTCTGCCAAGGCGTTGAACAACCAATGCGCCTCGATGACCTCCAAGCCTTTGTTCATCATGCTGGCAGAATCTACCGATATCTTGCGCCCCATGCTCCAGTTGGGATGCGCGCATGCTTGTTCAGGGGTGACGTTGTGTAATTGCTCGAGCGGCGTATTGCGGAACGGGCCACCCGAAGCGGTCAGCAGTATCTTGCTCACGCCACTGGCGCGCATGTCACCCGTGTAGTCACGCGGCAAGGCTTGGAAGATGGCGTTGTGTTCGCTGTCGATAGGGAGTAGCGCAGAGCCACTTTTGTGTACCGCGTCCATGAATAGGTGGCCTGCCAACACCAGGGTCTCTTTGTTCGCCAACAATATCTTCTTGCCCGCCTTGGCCGCCGCGAGTGTGGGCGGCATCCCTGCCGCACCGACGATAGCCGCCATCACGGCATCCACCTCGGGCAAGACCGAGACTTTCTCAAGTGCGGCTGTACCACACAACACCTCAGTGGTGCTTCCTGCTGCTTGCAGCTTCTTCTTTAGACGTTCACTGGCCGCCTCATCCAAGAGAACGGCATAGTGTGGCTGGAATCGTTGGCACTGCTCGAACAGCAAGTCATCTTGCTGATTCGCGGTGAGTGCGGTGATCTGATATTTATCGGGATGGCGAGCAACGACATCGAGCGTACTTTTGCCGATGCTGCCAGTAGAGCCTAGAACGGTCAGACGTTGCACTAGCTCAATCCTTGGAAGATCAGCGCTAACGCGGCCAACGGCAAGGTGGAGGTCAGCGCATCGATGCGATCCAACAATCCACCATGCCCCGGCAGCAACGCCCCGCTATCTTTGACACCCGCCTGACGTTTGATGGCTGACTCGAACAGGTCGCCGATGACGGCCAATACCACCCACCACCAAGCGGTCAGCATCAAAGCCGGCAGCATCTGAAGATTGTCGAATTCAGGTCTGAATATCCATATCAATCCGATGTAGACCGTCACGCCCGCAATCGCACCCGCCACGCCTTCCCACGTCTTACCAGGACTGATGCTCGGCGCTAATTTCGTCTTGCCGAATTTGCGTCCCGCGAAATACGCCGCGCTATCTGCCACCCATACGAGCCCCATCACACCCAACAATATCAATGGCGCTGGGGCCGCCTCGCGCAGATCGATCATGGCCAGTCCTGTCGGTATCAACAACATCCAACCAACCAATCCCATCAACAGAGGCTGTTTCACCTGCC
>Ga0209015_10135_pt1 | contig 9764 bp, 11 predicted proteins | sample EPASupsiteSAE300_FD_187264 | JGI IMG/M metagenome (GOLD analysis project Ga0209015, IMG submission 187264) | Bioremediated contaminated groundwater from EPA Superfund site, New Mexico - Sample SAE3-00 (SPAdes) (version 2) | ecosystem: Environmental > Aquatic > Deep subsurface > Groundwater >...
TCCTCGCCCCCTTCGTGGCAGCAGCCATCCTCGCCTATATCTGCAACCCTTTAGTGACCCGCTTATGCGCGTGGAAGGTGCAGCGCACCTTGGCTGTGGTGCTGGTGATGCTGGGGTTGGTGCTGGCATTCGTGCTTCTGTTGCTCATCATGTTGCCGCTGTTGCAGAAAGAGATCGGGTTGTTGTTGGTGCGCGTACCGGAATGGCTGGAGACAGCACGTGTGCGACTGCTCCCCCTGTTGCAGCAATGGTTCGGTGTCCACCTGGAATGGGATGTACAGGCGCTGAAGAACCTGCTGCTAACACATTGGCAAAGCGCGGGCGGCGTGGCTGCCAAATTGTTGCCGTGGCTGGAGAGCGGCGGCGGGATGTTGTTGGGGTTACTGATCAATCTGATTCTGACTCCCGTGGTGATGTTCTATCTGTTGCGCGACTGGAACGACATCATCCAACGTATCGATCACATGATCCCGCGCCATTGGCATGCCAAGGTGATCGAGATCGTGGGTGAGGTGGATGGGGTATTGGCCGAGTTCCTGCGCGGGCAACTTTCGGTGATGTTGTTGATGAGCGTGTTCTATGTGGCTGCACTTTGGTTGGTCGGGCTGGAGTTCGCGCTACCCATCGGCATCGTCGCTGGCTTATTGGTGTTCGTACCTTACCTCGGTATGGTGCTGGGTCTCAGTTTGGCGACCTTGGCAGCGGCCATGCAGTTCACCGTATTGAGTGATGTGGTGCTGGTGTGGGCGGTGTTCGGTGCAGGGCAGTTGCTGGAAGGCATGGTAGTTACGCCGTGGTTGGTGGGCGAGCGTATCGGCTTGCACCCGCTGGCGGTTATTTTCGCCTTGCTCGCCTTTGGTCAATTGTTCGGTTTCTTCGGGGTGTTGCTAGCGCTACCGCTGGCCGCCATCCTGTTGGTCGTGTTGCGTCACTCACGCGAGCGTTACCTCACTAGCGCGATGTACAACAAGCCATGACCCAGATGCTATTGGGCATCGCGCCCGAGTGGATACCTTCCCTAGAGAATTTCATTGCCGGACGCAATGTGGAATTGCTGTCTGCCTTGCGCCATGCACTCTCTTCGTCACAAGGAGAGCGCTGCCTCTACATCTGGGGTGAGGCAGGGAGCGGTAAGACACATCTATTGCAAGCCATCGTGGTCAATGCGCGTAGTGCGGGGAAGTCAGCCATTTGTTTGTGTGGTGTAGTGCCGCAGGTGAATGAAGTGGTTGCAGTGGACGATGTTGAGACACTCGATGAGGATGCGCAGATCGAACTGTTCGCCTTGTATAACCGAATGCGCGAAAGTGGTGGACTACTGTTGGTCAGCGGCAAGCAGGCACCAGCCTTTTTAAAGTTGCGCGATGATCTGCGCACCCGTCTGGGCTGGGGCTTGGTGTATCAAGTGCACGCGTTGACCGATGCAGAGAAGGCAGAAGCCTTGCGTCAACATGCCAACGCACGGGGTTTTGAGTTGCCCAATGAAGTGACGAACTATCTGTTACGGCACGGTAGGCGAGACCTGCCATCGCTCTTGGTCACGCTGGATGCGCTGGATGAACGTTGTTTACGATTAAAGCGTAGTGCGAGCGTTCCACTATTGAAAGAAGTGATGGCGGGACAAGGTCTGATTTGAGAGAATTGAACCTGTTTAGACAGACATTTTGTTTGATTGACCATACTTATAAGGAGAGCATTGATGAGGAATTTGAAGACACTCGTGGTTTGCATTTTGGCGGCATTGCCCATTCAGTCTTTTGCGGCGGATGCAAAAGCCCGTTTGGACGGACATCTTTCAACGTTGGGAGGCGGACTGGAGTTGGCAATTCCCTTGGGCGAGAAGTTCGATGCGCGAGTCGGCTTCAATAAATTCAAGATCAGTGTCACACAAAATTCCAGCGGCATGGACTACAAGGGCGATATGAACCTTTCCAGCGTCGGCGCACTTGCCGACTGGCGTCCTTGGAGTGGCGTGACTCATCTGACGGCGGGCGTATTTTTCAATAGCAACAAGTTTGAGATGAGCGCAACCACTACGCTAGGCACATACAACATCAATGGCGTGAATTACAACTCTGCAGGAGGAGACAGGACTTCGACAAGTGTTGAGTTCAACAAGGTCGCTCCCTACTTGGGATTCGGCTGGAGCGGTCACCCGAAGAAACAAGGTTTCTCGTTCAGCACGGATTTCGGCATCCTGTTCCAGGGTTCGCCCAAGGCAACGGTGACAGCTACAGGTGCTTGGGGAGGTGCCAATCTCTCCCAGTTGACAGCAGACAGCCAAAGTCAATTGAATACCGATTTGAAAGGATTCAAGATGTACCCAGTCGTGTCTCTGGGAATCGGTTACGCATTCTAAGTTGTAGCTTGTGGTGTAAATATCGGGCCTGCAGCGATGCGGGCCTCTTTTTTTAGGATGGTATGGAATGGTGAATCTAGCTTTATTCGATCTGGACAATACTTTGTTGAGCGGGGACAGTGACTTTGAGTGGTCGCAGTTCCTCGTTGAGCAGGGGATTCTCGACCGCGAGTTGTTTGAGGCGAAGAACCTCGCTTTCTACGAGCAATACAAAGCGGGAACTTTGAATATTGAAGAGTTTCTTGAGTTCCAGCTCAAGCCTTTGTCGCGTCATTCGCGCAAGGTCTTGGACGAGTGGCACGAGGATTTCATGCGTATCAAGGTGCGCCCGATGATGGGGGTAAAAGCGAAAGCCTTGGTGGAGAAGCATCGTGCGGCGGGCGACATCTGCATGATCGTCACCGCAACAAACAGCTTCGTGACGGCTCCCATCGCGCGCGAATTCGGTATCGAGCATCTGATTGCCACTGATCCGGAACATAAGAACGGTGAGTTCACCGGACGTGTGGCAGGGGTGCCGAGCTTCCGTGAAGGCAAAGTGGTGCGTATGGAACAGTGGCTTACTGAGCGCGGTTGGAACTGGGCTAGTTTCGAAAGATCCTGGTTCTACAGCGATTCTTTGAACGATTTGCCTCTGTTAGCCAAGGTGCAACATCCCGTTGCTGTCGATCCCGATCCGACGTTGCGCGCGCATGCCGAGGAACAAGGCTGGCAGGTGCTTTCCCTGCGTTGATTATTAGGGGATAGGCTGGGGTGTATAATCCAGCCCGTCGCCGCATCCTTCGCGGCGATTCAATTTTCCAGACAATGATAAAAAAACTACTCAAAAGAGTTTTCGGGAAGCCGGCCGCAACGCGTTCAGAGGGCGCGGCGCTAGTGATCCCTTTCGATGCACACAAAGTGAGTCGCGACGGCATTAGCTTCGGCGCTAAGCGTGTCACCGATGGTCTGCAAGCGGCAGGGTTCAAGGCCTTCGTGGTCGGCGGTGCCGTGCGCGATCTCATATTGGACAAACATCCCAAAGATTTCGATGTGGCGACCGATGCCACGCCAGAGGAAGTGCGTCGAGTGTTCCGCCGCGCACGCATCATCGGACGCCGGTTCAAATTGGTACACGTGATGTTCGGCGAGGAGACGGTCGAGGTCTCCACCTTCCGTCGCGCCATTGATGCGGAAGATGCGGAGACGGACGAGCATGGCCGCATCCTGCGCGACAACGAGTTCGGCGACCAACAACAAGACGCGGCGCGGCGTGACTTCACCGCCAACGCGCTGTTCTACGATCCGACCACGCAAGAGATATTCGATTACCACAACGGCTATGCCGACATTCGCGCCAACATCTTGCGCATGATCGGTGATCCTGAAGTGCGTTACCGCGAAGACCCGGTGCGCATGTTGCGTGCTGTGCGTCTCTCTGCCAAGTTGGGGATGAAGCTCGACCCTGCGACTGCGGCGCCCATCTCCAAGATGAAAGATCTGTTGAGGAACGTGCCCGAGGCGCGCATGTTCGATGAGATGCTCAAGTTGTTGTTGTCCGGCCATGCGCTGGAGTGCATCAAAAAGTTGCGTCAGATGGAATTGCATCACGGCATGTTGCCCATGTTGGATGTGATCCTTGAACAACCGATGGGTGAGAAGTTCGTCATGTCGGCGTTGAAGAACACCGATGAGCGTATCGCGGCAGAGAAACCAACATCCCCTGCCTTTTTGTTCGCGGCGCTGTTGTGGCACGAAGTGCTGGCGACTTGGAAACTCAAGCAGGATGCGGGTGAGCGCCCCGTCGCTGCGATGCATGCCGCGATGGATGAGGTGCTGGAACGTCAACGCGCACAACTCGCCATCCCGCGTCGTTACGATACCGTGATGAAAGAGCTGTGGGTGTTGCAGCCGCGCTTCGAGCAGCGCGGCGGACAACGTCCGATGCGTTTGTTGGCTTTGCCGCGTTTCCGTGCGGCTTACGATTTCATGTTGTTGCGTTGCCAGAGTGGTGAAGCGGAAGTCGAGTTGGGAACATGGTGGGAAGAATTCCAACATGCTAGCGAAGAACGCCGGGCGGAGATGTTGTTGCCGGATACTGCGGGTCCCAAGAAACGTCGCCGCCGCACCAAGAAACCTTCGAATGCCGTGCAGGCAGAGCTCCCCATCGACTAATGGTGCACCTCCGACACGTTACCGACGAAGTCGGCCGTTTGCGGGAGGAGGTGCCATGCGAACACTCCCGCACCGAAGAGCTTCGCCCCACTGTGTCGTGTTCGCACGTTGCTTTTGTAGGGTTGGGTAGCAATCTATCTGAGCCCTTATCGCAGGTCACGCACGCTATTGCGGCGCTGGATGGGCTGCCCCTTACCCGTGTGGTGAAGTGCTCATCAATGTATCGCAGTGCACCCGTCGGCTACCTCGATCAACCTGATTTCATCAATGCCGTGGTGCAGGTCGAAACCGGATTACCGCCGAGAGAGCTGCTGGAAGCTTTGTTGACTTTGGAGCTGGAATGCGGGCGCACGCGCGAGTTCCTCAATGCGCCGCGCACCTTGGATCTGGATGTGTTGATGTATGACGACCTCATCCATCATGAGCATGGCTTAACCATCCCGCATCCGCAGATGCATCTGCGTGCTTTCGTGTTGCAACCGTTGTTGGAGATCGCGCCCGATTGCGTGATACCTGGTGTCGGCAGGGCGGATGATGCGGCGCGGCGATGCGCAGGACAATCACTGGAGCGACTGGATGCTTCTAAGTAAATACCGATACATCGTGGTCGAAGGCCCCATCGGCGTGGGAAAGACCAGCTTGGCCAAGCGTATTGCAGACTATGTCACTGCACAGACGTTGTTGGAAAAGCCACAAGAGAATCCTTTTTTGGCGCGCTTCTACGATGATTCGGCGCGCTATGCCTTACCCACGCAACTGTTCTTCCTGTTCCAACGCATCAATGAAGTGCGCGATCTGGCACAGATGGACATGTTCCGCAGTCGCACCATTTCTGACTACCTGTTCGAGAAAGATGCTTTGTTCGCGCGCCTCACGTTGAGTGACGACGAACACAAACTCTACCAATCCATCTATCAAAGTCTCGCGCCACAAGCGCCTAGCCCAGACTTGGTGATCTATTTGCAGGCATCCACGGAGTCACTGATCGAGCGGGTGCGACGTCGCGGCCATCGCTATGAACGTGCGATATCAGATGACTACCTGACACGCTTGTCAGATGCCTACGGTGAGTTCTTTCATCACTACGAGTCAGCGCCTGTGTTGGTGGTGAATAGCGAGTATTTGAATTTTGTGGATAATGACAACGACTTCAAATTATTGCTGGACCGCATCGACAAGATGCGCGGACGGCGCGAATACTTCAACGTGGGTGGTAACTGAGGAGAGGTTCGATGCGTAAGACACTCACCACATTGCAGAACATGCGCAGCAAGGGCGAGAAGATCGCCGTGCTCACCTGCTACGACGCCAGTTTCGCCACCCTGTTGGAGAACAATGGTGTGGATGTGCTGCTGGTCGGCGATTCGCTCGGCATGGTCATCCAAGGTCGCGAGAGTACCTTGCCGGTCACTATCGAACAAATGGGCTACCACACTGCTTGTGTTGCAGCAGGTGCGCAGCAAGCCTTCATCATCGCAGACATGCCTTTTGGTACTTCGCAATTCTCCGCACGCGAGACGTTCTCGCATGCCGTGCAGTTGATGCAGGCGGGGGCAGAGATGGTCAAACTTGAGGGAGGTGTCGAGATGGCCGAAACCATCCATTTCCTTACCTCGCGCGGCATTCCCGTTTGCGCGCACATCGGTCTCACGCCACAGTCGGTGCATCAACTGGGCGGCTATCGGGTGCAGGGCAGAGGAGATGCTGCAGCACAGCGTCTGCGTGAAGATGCATTGGCTTTGCAACAAGCGGGTGCTGGAATGATCGTGATGGAAGCTGTACCCGCCGCATTGGCGACAGACATCACACAGCATCTATCCATCCCCACCATCGGCATCGGCGCGGGCGCAGGTTGCTCGGGGCAAGTGTTAGTGCTGCACGACATGTTGGGTATCTACCCCGGCAAGAAGGCGCGCTTTGTGAAGGACTTCATGCCGGGCGCAGGTTCCATCGCGCAAGCCGTCGCCAACTATGTCGCCGAAGTGAAGAGTGGCGCGTTTCCGGCGCCGGAACATTGCTTCTGAACGAACTGACTTTCAATAAGGAGCTTGTCATGAACACCTATGCAACAGCGAATTTGATAGGGATGAGACTGAATCGAGCCAGTGTCTTCTGTTTTGTATTGTTGATTGGAGCGATGGTTATAGCGGGGCAAGTTGGAGCGGCGGAAAATAGCTCAAGTAAGCCCCCTTTAGCACCCAAATTTCCTTTGGCAGCGAGCTCCTTTCTTGCACAAGAGCTTCCACTGATGGAGGCTGCTGTAAATGCAAAAGACAGGTCATATTTCACTGGCGGTCTTGATCGAACTAAATCGTTCTTGCATACATGGAGTGCGAAAACGCCAAAGGTTCTTGATACCTATCCAGCTTGTACCGAGGCGGTAAGCGATTTCCTTATTGCTGGTTTATGTAGAATTTCGCCGCCGGGTTCTATTTGTGAATCCCAAACGTTTTTGCCAAAAGTTGCAGCGAATATATCTAAGTGCAATGAGATTGCTGAATTAACTCAGCCCCTACGATAAAAGAAATATCATGCTGAACCATAGTTCATGGTTGAATAAACTAGGCGCGAATATCCACCCCAGATATTTTTCAGATATTGAGCAAACTCTCTGATGCAACTCATCCACACCGTTTCTGAATTACGTTCCCGCCTGTCCAACGAGCAGGCCATCGCCTTCGTGCCCACCATGGGCAATCTGCACGAAGGCCATATCGAATTGGTGCGCATCGCTCGGCAACGTGGTAGCTACGTGGTGGTGAGTATCTTCGTCAATCCTTTGCAGTTCGGCCCCAACGAGGACTTTGATAAATATCCGCGCACACTGGATGCGGACTGCACCAAGTTGCAAGGCTTGGCGGATGTGGTGTTCGCGCCGTCGGTGGGCGAGATGTATCCCGAGCAACAGGCAATTTACGTCGAGCCGCCGCCCATCGCCAACGAGTTGTGCGGTGCGTTCCGTCCCGGTCATTTTCGAGGCATGGCGACCGTGGTATTGAAACTGTTCAATTTGGTGCAGCCGCAGTTCGCCATCTTCGGTAAGAAGGATTACCAGCAGCTCGCCATCATTCGGCAGATGGTGACGCAGTTCAATCTTCCTATTGAGATCGTGGGTGCCGAGACCTCGCGCGCGGTGGATGGGCTGGCCTTGAGTTCACGCAATCAGTATCTTTCTTCAGAAGAGCGAACCGAAGCCGTTCATATGCATCGGACGCTTGTTGAGGTTGCCAACGAGTTGAAAGCGGGCGGAAAAGACCTTGTTGCGATTGAGTTGAAAGCGGGTCAAACCCTTGCCAATCGAGGGTGGCAAGTAGAATATGTGACTATCCGTAGCCAGAACGGTCTGACCAAGCCAGTGGCGGAAGAGAGAAAGTTGGTGGTGGTCGCCGCAGCAAGGCTGGGCAAGACTCGGTTGATTGATAACCTTGAGGTTTGTCTTTAGGGCGTCGTTGTTTATAATGCGCGTCCCTAGCCGATGGGGAAGGAGATGTAACTATGCAACGAACCATGCTACAAGCGAAATTGCACCGCGTGCGCGTGACGCAGTCTGAACTGCATTACGAGGGTTCGTGCGCCATCGACGATGATTTGTTGGATGCCTCTGGCATCAAGGAATATCAGCAGATCGACATCTACAACGTCACCAACGGCGAGCGTTTCACCACCTATGCTATCCGTGCCCAACGTGGCTCACGCACCATTTCGGTGAACGGCGCAGCTGCACACAAGGCGGGCCCTGGCGATATCCTCATCATCGCCGCCTACTCCGTCTATTCCGAGATGGAGATGCAGAAATATCATCCATCCCTCGTCTATGTGGACGAACAAAATCGCATCATCGCGCATCGCGAAAGTATCCCCGTCCAAGCGGCATAATTTGTACAGCTAAGGTGTTCAATGCTTAGGGACACACAGGGTTGTTAAAAACTATGGATAAAACAGTAAAGATCAGCGCTTATAGCCCACCCATAAAGGGTGTCGCCCATCAGGAGAAACCTGCGACGGATCGTTTTGCTGCGCTTGAATTAGAGCAAAAGCAGGCGCAGCTTGAGGAAGAGCGAAACAAATCACTCGAGTTGTTGAGAAACGTCGTGCAACTGCGCGATAGCCTCAAACAAGAACAAGCGAAGTCTGCCGAGCTGGAATCCAAAGTAGAGCAACTTGAAGATAAGCTGAAAAAATTAGCTGCTTTGGAAGAGAGTCAGATCGCCAAGCGCAACGCACAGATCGAAGAGGAAAAGAAATATTCCCTCGAACTGATGCGCAATATCGAAGATCTAAAAGAGAAGCTGAAACAAGAAAAATCCCGGTCATCAGAGATCGCGGACAGCGGTGTTCAGCTCGAAGCCAAGCTGCAAGAGATCGCCGTGATCGAAGCCAAGATCAAAGACATGGCGGGCGTCTTCAGCGAGATCATCAGCATCGCCGAAGCGGCGAAGGTGGCCACCGAGAAATGAGGTTGATGATATCTGCATGAACAAAGCCCGCAAATGCGGGCTTTGTTTTGTTTGGCAAGTGAATGCGTCTTACTTCAACACATCAGCAAGGAACACTTTCAACTGCGCCCAAGAATCTTTATCTGCTTCCGCGTTGTACGCCAAAGGTAAGCTGAACTTCTTCGCGTATTCATCCGCATCTGGATTGGTGAAGCTGTGCATCACGCCGGGGTACACCACCGCTTTGTAGTTCACGCCCGCCTTTTCCATTTCTTGTTTGAAACCTTCTACCTGCGCAGCGGGGATCATCTTGTCGTCAGCACCTGTGAAGGAGCGCACTTGCGCCTTCACTTTGCCTGCCTCTGCGGGAGCATCGGTACCCAGACCACCGTGGAAGCTAGCTACACCTTTCAAATCCTCGCCTTCACGCGCCATGTTCAACACCACTGAACCGCCGAAGCAATAACCAACTGCAGCCAACTTGTGCGCATCCACACGCTTGTTCTTGCGCAGCACATTCATCGCTGCTTCAAAACGAGCTTTCGCCATCGGCTTGTTCTTCGACACTTCACCGGCGAACTTGCCTGCATCATCAGGATGCAACGCTTGCTTGCCATCACCATACATATCCACTGCCAACGCCACATAGCCCAACTCTGCGAGCATATTGGCGCGTTTGCGTGCGTAGTCGTTGTGTCCCCACCATTCATGCACCACCAACACCGCAGGGCGTTTACCCTTCACCGCGTCGTCATAAGCGATATAGCCTTTCATCGTTGTGCCGTTCGCAGCATAGCGCACCTCTTTGCCTTGCA
>Ga0209015_10136_pt1 | contig 9756 bp, 8 predicted proteins | sample EPASupsiteSAE300_FD_187264 | JGI IMG/M metagenome (GOLD analysis project Ga0209015, IMG submission 187264) | Bioremediated contaminated groundwater from EPA Superfund site, New Mexico - Sample SAE3-00 (SPAdes) (version 2) | ecosystem: Environmental > Aquatic > Deep subsurface > Groundwater >...
GTTGGTGCGCACCCAACATCAACACCAGCGTGCCGCGATAGCCACCGTCGCGCACCAACAGGTTGCTGCCCAGACCGACCGCCATCAGCGGTTCAGCAGCAGGCAACTGCTGTAAGAAGCGTTGCAGGTCAGCCAAGTCTGCCGCCTGATACATGCGCTTGGCGACACCGCCCGCACGCCAACTGGTGTGGCGGCGCATATCGACATCGCAGCTCAATTCGCCGCGAAGTCCGTCTGCCGTGAACTGTGTCGGTTCGCTCATCTTCATTTCATCTGCTTGACCTGATTCGGCACACCGCCGATGCTGCCCGCGCCCATGGTCAGCACTACGTCGCCATCGCGCGCCATCTGCAGGATGGTCTGCGGCATGTCGGCGATGCTCTCAACGAACACTGCTTCGTTCTGCCCTGCCACGCGCAAGGCATGCATCAATGCGCGACCATCCGCCGCAACGATGGGTTGCTCGCCTGCGGCATACACTTCCGCGAGTGCCAAGGCATCCACGCCGGACATCACCTTCACGAAATCTTCGAACAAGTCACGCGTGCGCGTGAAACGATGCGGCTGGAATGCCAGCACTAAACGTTTGTCGGGAAATGCACCGCGCACTGCCGCCAACGTTGCGCGCATCTCCACCGGGTGATGACCATAATCGTCGATGAGGGTGAACGAGCCGCCGCTTGCCAAGGGAATCTCGCCATAGCGTTGCATGCGGCGACCCACGCCCTCGAATTCGGCCAGACCTGCCACGATGGCTTCTCCCGACACACCCACTTCCAACGCGACGGCAATAGCAGCCAGTGAGTTCAATACATTGTGCAAACCGGCCAAGTTGAGCGTCACATCCAAGTCCACAGGCACGGTGTTGTGGCGGCACAGCGCGGTGAAGCGCATCTTGCCGCCTTCGTGACGCACGTTCACGGCACGGATCTGTGCTCCCTCGCTGAAGCCGTAGGTGGTAATGGGTTTGCTCAGACGCGGCAAGATGTCGCGCACATTCTCGTCATCCACACACAACATGGCACGGCCATAGAAGGGCAAACGCTCGATGAAATCGACGAAGGCCTGTTTCAGTTTATTGAAGTCGTGACCGTAGGTCTCCATGTGGTCGGCATCGATGTTGGTGATGACGGCCAAGATGGGCGTGAGGTAGAGGAAGGACGCATCCGACTCGTCCGCTTCCGCCACAATGAATTCACCTGTACCCAAACGCGCATTAGCACCGCTGCTGTTGAGGCGACCGCCGATGACGAAGGTAGGGTCGTAGCCACCCTTGGTCAACACACTGGTGACCAGCGAAGTCGTGGTGGTCTTGCCGTGCGTGCCGGCGATGGCGATGCCCTGACGCAAGCGCATCAACTCCGCCAACATCACGGCACGCGGCACGATGGGGATACGGCGCTCGCGTGCTGCGACCACCTCAGGATTGTCTGCCTTCACCGCCGTCGAGGTCACTACCGCATCCGCGTCTTGCAGGTTGTTGGTGTCGTGACCGTAATGGATGGTCGCACCCAAGGTCTGCAAGCGTTGTGTGACACCACTCTCTGCCAAGTCGGAGCCGCTCACTTGGAACCCTAAGTTGAGCAACACCTCGGCGATACCATTCATACCGGAACCGCCAATACCAACGAAGTGGATGTGTTTGATCTTATGTTTCATATGCAAACCCCAAATCTAGCCACAGAGAGCACAGAGTCCACAGAGAAACCCTCCGCACCACCTCTGTGATCTCTGTGGCAAATTGTCTTTTTGTATTTCATCCCGCCAACTCCACACATACCCGCACCACTTGCTGTGTCGCATCCGGTTTCGCTAAGCTGCGAGCGGCTTGTGCCATCGCCAGCAACTTCTCTCTTGTCATCTCTCGCAGCAATTGCGCCAACTTCTCTGCGTTCAATTCTGTCTGTGGCAACAACACCGCCGCGCCTTGCTCACTCAGGAAGCGCGCGTTGTAGGTCTGATGGTCGTCCACCGCGTAGGGGAAAGGAACGAGGACACTCGCCACACCCGCTGCCGCCAATTCGGCGATGGTGAGCGCACCAGCACGGCAGATCACCACATCAGCATTCGCATACTGGTTCGCCATGTCGTCGAGGAACGCACGGATGTCTGCGTTCATTCCGGCTTGCTCGTACAACTTTTGCACGGTCTCGAAATGCTTCTTTCCGGTCTGGTGCAATACGTTGGGACGCTCTGCTTCACTCATCAGCGCCAGCGCTTTCGGCAACGCTTCGTTCAAAGCCTGCGCACCCAAGCTGCCTCCCACTACCAGCACGTTCAACTTGCCACTGCGGTTCGTGAAACGCGCTTGCGGTTCAGCCACCGCCGCGATGTCGGCCCGCACGGGATTGCCGCACCATGTCGTTGCCTTCAGCACATCAGGAAAGCCGCTCAACACGCGAGTAGATAACTTCGCTAACACCTTGTTACTCATGCCCGCAATAGAGTTCTGCTCATGGATGACCAGCGGACAGCGCAAGATGGCAGCCATCAATCCACCGGGCATGGTGATGTAGCCACCCATGCCCAACACCACATCAGGACGATGACGGAAGATGGCATCCGCACTCTGACCTAATGCGCGTAACAAAGTGAACGGCAACGTGAGCAAACGCATCACTCCTTTGCCGCGCACACCAGAGAAGTTCACCCACGCGACGGAGTAGCCATGCTTGGGCACCAACTCGGCTTCCATACTTTTGGGCGCGCCCAGCCAAACAACGTTCCACCCTTGTGCGCGCAGCGCATCAGCCACCGCCAACCATGGGTAGATGTGTCCACCGGTGCCGCCTGCCATGATGAGGATGGTGCGACTCATATCGGCAACCCCTTGGCGACTCTTCTATTTTGGCTACGACCGTCCCGTTGGGACTTAACTTGCATGCGCAAGTTAGTCTTCGCCGAAACAGATGGGTTGTTCACGAATAGCTTCATATTGGAAGTCCTTTCGCAACCCTTCTGTTTTCATAATCGATGCGCAGCAGCACCGCGATCGCGATCAAATTAACCACCACACCACTGCCGCCAAAACTTAGGAACGGCAACGTCAATCCTTTGGTCGGCAGCACGCCCATGTTCACGCCGATGTTGATCATGGCTTGCACACCCAACCACACGGCGATGCCTTGCGCCACCAAGGCGGGGAACAGACGCTCCGACATCGCTGCCTGACGACCGATAGCGAACGCCCGCACGATGAGCCATGCGAACAAGACCAGCACCGTCGCTACGCCCACCAAGCCCAACTCTTCTGCCGTGACCGCCAACAAGAAGTCGGTGTGCGCCTCGGGCAGATAGAACAACTTCTCGACGCTGCCCCCCAGCCCGACGCCGAACCATTCGCCGAGACCGAAGGCGATGAGCGCGTGACTCAGTTGATAGCCTTTGCCGTAAGGGTCGGCCCACGGATCCATGAAGCCGATGACGCGTTGCATGCGATATTCGGAAGAGAAGATGAGCGCGGCGAAAGCTATAGGGAGCAACACCACCAGACCGCCGAAGATCTTGAGATTGAATCCACCCAGCCACAGAGTGCACATGGCGATGCAGAGAATGACCACGAAGGCCCCCATGTCTGGCTCTAACAACAGCAATGCGCCAACCAATGCGATCACCGCGAACATCGGCAGAAAGGGTTTGAGCAGATGGTCTTTCACCGCGCCTTTACGCACGGCGTAATCGGCGGCATACAACACGGCGAACAGCTTCATCAGTTCGGATGGCTGTAGATTGATGACGACCAAAGACAACCAGCGACGGCTACCGTTGACTGATTTGCCGATACCAGGGATCAAGACCAAGAGCAGCAACACGACACCGAAGAGGAACAGGTAGGGTGCATATTTTTGCCATGTATGGGTCGGCACTTGGAAGGCGATCACCGCCGCAATCAAGCCGACCGTGATGAAGATGCCGTGACGTACCAAGTAATACGTCGCCTGATGGCCCGTATATTTGCCTGCTTCGGCAGTGGCGATGGACGCGGAATAGACCATCACCAGACCGATGGCGAGCAATGCCGCCACGATCCATGTGAGCGTGTCGTCATACTCGGCCACGTTACGGCGCGGAGGGTTCAGTGCGGCACTGAGCATGATGCCTCCACTTTTTTCACCGCCGCGATGAAGCTCTCTGCACGGTGCAAATAGTTCTTGTACATGTCGAAACTGGCGCAGGCGGGTGACATCAACACCGCATCACCAGCTTGCGCATGATCGGTGGCGAGTCGCACCGCCTCATCCATGTCGCGCGCATTCACGATCAGTTTGCCACACCCTTGCAGCGCCTTCTCGATGAGCGGCGCATCACGCCCGATCAACACCGCAGCCCGCGCATGCTCTGCCACCGCCTCTTTCAACGGCGAGAAATCCTGTCCCTTGCCGTCGCCGCCCAAGATGACCACAGCGGGCCTACCCAATCCTTTGAGCGCTGCTTCGGTCGCGCCGACGTTGGTGCCTTTGGAATCATCGTAGTAGGTGACACCGAACAATTCAGCCACTTTCTCCACGCGGTGAGGCAATCCTTTGAACGCGCGCAGCGCCCTAACGAGTGGCTCAAGCGGCAAGTCGAGTGCACGACACAAAGCCAATGCCGCGAGTGCGTTCGCCACGTTGTGCAATCCACTCACCTGCAACTCGTCAGCGCGCAATATCTTGTGTGAACCTTGCATCAACCACACCAAAGCCCCTTCGCGGCTGATACCCCAATCCGCATTGCTACTCGGCACATTCAATCCGAAGCTGAGCTGCTTGCGCCCAGCGATTCTCATCGCTGCACTGCGCGCATCGTCCCGATTCACGACTTGCACACCATCACCGTGGAAGATGCGCAACTTGGCGGCGGCGTAGCGATCCATGCTGCCGTCATAACGATCCAGATGGTCTTCGGTCACGTTGAGCACCACGGCGGCATCGGCATCCAAACTATGTGTCGTCTCCAGTTGGAAGCTGGATAGTTCCAGCACCCACACTTGCGGTTGTTTCTCACCGCGTTCACGCAAGGCATCCAACACTGCTGGCGAGATGTTGCCCGCCACCTGTGTATCCAAACCCGCAGCGGCACACATCGCTCCCACCATGCTGGTGACCGTTGTCTTGCCGTTAGCGCCGGTGATGGCGATGACTTTAGGCTTGAGTGGCGCCGCATTGATCTCTTGCGCCAACAGTTCGATGTCCCCCACCACGGGGATGCCGCGCGCGATGGCACGCTGCACGAAGGGCTCAGCCAGCGGCACGCCGGGACTGATGGCGATACGCTCGATCCCGATCAAAGATTCGTCGCGGAACGGGCCGAAATGCGCATCCACTTGCGGCATCTCTTTGTACAGCGTGTCCGCACCCGGCGGAGTTGCGCGACTGTCCGCCACGCAGACTTGTGCACCTTGCGCAGTCAACCAGCGTGCGAGTGACAGCCCGGTCTCGCCGAGACCGATCACCAACACAGATTGGTTGCGCAATTGATCCATCGTTTACCTTAGCTTGAGCGTCGCCAAACCGATGAGCACCAACAACATGGTGATGATCCAAAAGCGGACGACGACCTGAGTCTCTTTCCAACCCTTTTGTTCGAAGTGATGGTGCAACGGCGCCATCAACAAGATGCGCTTGCCGGTGCCCGTTCGAAACTTGGTGTATTTGAAATAGGACACTTGCAGCATCACCGACACCGCCTCCACCACGAACACGCCACCCATGATGAACAGCACCAACTCTTGCCGGATGATGACGGCGACCGCGCCCAATGCCGCGCCCAGAGCTAACGCGCCTACATCGCCCATGAACACTTCAGCGGGATAGGCGTTGAACCACAAGAAGGCCAAGCCTGCTCCCGCGATGGCTGCACAGAACACGGCCAACTCACCCGCCCCTGGGATGGATGGCTCGCCCAAATACTTGGAGAACTCAGCATGACCTGCGACGTAGGCGAAGATCGCCAAGGCACTCGCCACCATCACCGTCGGCATGATGGCCAAGCCATCCAGTCCGTCGGTGAGATTCACCGCGTTACTGCTACCCACGATGGTGAGGTAGACCAGCACGATGAAACCGACCATACCTAGAGGAAACACCCAAGTCTTAAAGAACGGCACGATGAGTTCGGTATGCGCCGGTAGCGTGGCATGCGTCCACAAGAAGATGCCGACCGCCAAAGCGATGAGTGATTGCCAGAACATCTTGGCGCGTGCCGACAGCCCATCGGGATTGCGATGCACCACTTTGCGATAGTCATCCACCCAACCGATGGCACCCACACCCAGCGTAGTGAGCAACACCACCCAGATGTAAGCATTGTGCAGATCACCCCACAACAAAGTGGTGATGGCGACCGAGGCGAGGATGAGCGCGCCCCCCATAGTCGGCGTTCCCGCTTTCACCAGGTGCGTCTGTGGCCCATCGGTACGCACCGACTGACCGATCTTCATATCAGTCAGCTTGCGGATCATCCACGGTCCTAGCAGGAAGGATATGAACAGCGCCGTCATCGCAGCCATCACCGCACGCAGAGTGATGTAATTGAACACGGCGAACGTACGAACGTCTTCTGCCAACCACTGGGCTAATGCGAGCAGCATGCTTCCTCCTTTTGTAGTGCGCAGAAACGCACGACTCGTTCCATCTTCATGAAGCGCGACCCTTTCACCAGTACCGTGGTCTGTGCATCCATCTCTTTTTCTAATGCTGTCTGCAAGGCTTCGATGTCCGCGAAGTGCTGCGCACCTGCGCCGAACTCGCCCACTGCGCCTGCACTCATCGCGCCCAGCGCGAACATGCGTTCGATACCTAGCTCTCGAGCAGCGATACCGATCTCGTGATGGAACTGCACTGCGTCATCACCCAACTCGCCCATGTCACCCAATACGAAGATGCGCTTACCTGCTGCTTGCGCCAGCACTTCCAGCGCAGCATGCATCGAAGCGGGATTGGCGTTGTAGGTGTCGTCGATGACGGTCGCACCGTGCAAAGCCTGCTTGCGTTGCAAGCGACCCGCCACCCCACCGAACGCTTCCAATCCTTTGACGATGGTGGTCAGCGGCACATGCAAAGCGAGGGCCGCTGTCACCGCCGCCAATGCATTGCGCGCGTTGTGTTCGCCCGGCACTTGCAACACGAGCTTCATCTCGCCTGCGGGAGTGCGTGCTTGAATGGCACCACCGAAACCTTGCACCACCCACTTGCCTTTCACCGCAGCTGCGTTGCCTAAAGCGAAATCGAACACACGATGTTTGTCTGCCAACTTGCGCCATAGGGGGGCATGCGTGTCATCAGCATTGATGACTGCCGTGCCGTCGCTCACAAGACCGGCGAATATCTCGCCCTTGGCGCGCGCCACCCCTTCGATAGAACCTAGGCCTTGCAGGTGCGCCCCCGTGGCGTTGTTGACCACCGCTACATTGGGGCGTGCCAGATGCGTGAGATAGTCGATCTCGCCGAAATGGTTCATGCCCATCTCGATCACCGCGTAACGGTGCTGCGCGCGCAACTTGAGCAGTGTGAGCGGCATGCCGATGTCGTTGTTGAAGTTGCCTTGCGTCGCGAGAACCGTGTCTTCGCTTCCTGTAGCGGTTCGCAGGATGGCCGACAACATCTCTTTCACGGTGGTCTTACCGTTGCTACCGGTGATGGCGACGAGCGGGATGCCGAACTGGGAGCGCCAATGTGCAGCGAGCTTGCCCAGCGCGATGCGAGTGTCTGGCACACGGATCAATGGGCAGGGAGAGCCGTCGATGACGCTATCCGCATTCACCACAGCGGCGACCGCCCCTGCTTGTGCGGCCTGTGCGACGAACTTGGCGCCATCGAAATTCTCACCTTTGAGCGCGATGAACAGGTCACCTTGTTGGATGGTGCGTGTATCGGTGGAGATGGCCATGAAGCGCACGTCGTCACCGCTCATGATCGCGTGCAGTGCTTGTGTGGCTTGCGAGAGCAACATCATATCCAGCGCTCCTCGGGTTTCCACACACTCAAGGCTCGGCTGGCGATCTCGCTATCCGAGAAGGGATGGCGCACACCGGCGATCTCTTGGTAATCCTCATGACCCTTGCCTGCGAGCAACACGGTGTCGTTCGGCTTGGCTTTTTCGATGGCATGGGTGATGGCACGGGCGCGATCTTCGATGACCTGATAGTCGCCTGACATGCCCGATGCGATGGCTTCGATGATGGCGTTAGGGTCCTCGCCACGAGGATTGTCGCTGGTGACGATGCGCACATCGGCGAACTTGGAAGCGACTGTGCCCATCATCGGACGCTTGCCTCTATCTCGATCACCACCGCAGCCGAACACGCAGATGAGCTTGCCACCCGATGCGGCCGTCACTTCACGCAGAGTGACCAGCACCTTCTCCAAGGCATCCGGTGTGTGTGCGTAATCGACGACGACGGCGGGGGCATCTTTGCCCCCCAAGGTCTGCATACGTCCCGCGACGGCTTTTTGTAGACTCAGTTCGCGCACCGCTTCTTCCATCGTCACCTTGCTCACCAACAGCACTGCCAATGCACCCAGCAGATTGGAGGCGTTGAAACGCCCAATGAGCTTGCTGTGCAATTCAGCACCACCCCAGCTGGTATGCAATTTCAGATCGAGCCCGTGCGCATCCATCTGCGTCACATTGCCATATACCATACGGATGCCAAGACGTTCGGCCAGTTGCAACGACTCGTCGCTCAATCCGTAGCCGATCACTTCTACGTTCGCGTCTTTCAACGATTCAGCCAACTCGGCACCGAAGGCATCATCCAGATTCAACACAGCATGTTTGAGAGAAGCCCAATCGAACAGACGACGTTTCGCGGCGGCATAGCTCTGCATATCGCCGTGATAATCGAGATGGTCACGCGTGAGATTGGTGAGCAACGCCACGTCGTAATGCACAGCGTTGACGCGACCTTGGGTGAGCGCATGTGACGACACTTCCATCACCGCCGCTTGCGCACCCTGCCCCACGAACTCACCTAGCAATCCATGCAACACCAACGCATCTGGCGTGGTGTTCACCGTCGTCTGCAATGCACCCGTAAAGCCATTACCTAAGGTGCCGAGCATGGCGCATTTGCGCTCCACGCCGCTGAAGGCTTTCGCCAACCAATGACTGATGGAAGTCTTGCCGTTAGTACCGGTGACACCGACCATCCACAACTTCTGCGATGGATGTCCATACACATGATCGGCGATCACACCTGCCTGATGACGCAAGTCGTGCACCGCGAGATGGGGCAACTGCCAAGCATCGTTCCATTTGAAATCTTGCGCATCCCAGATGACTGCGTTCGCACCGCTTGCGATGGCTTGCGCGATGAAGCGACGTCCATCCGCCTGCGCGCCGGGGTATGCGACGAACGTGTCACCCGCTTGCACTGCGCGACTGTCGGATACCAAGCGTGTGATGGCCACACCCAACGTCTTCAATTCATCAAGGTGGAATGTGCTCATACATCCTCCTCGACGATGGCCGCATCCGGCGCAACGATGACGTTATCCAGCGGTGCGTCGTATGGGACATCGAGAGAACGCAAAGCCTCATTCATCACACTGCTGAATGCAGGGGCTGCAACTTGCCCGCCAAAGTGTTCTTTGCCATTCGGTTCATCCACCATCACCGCCACGATCAAACGCGGATCGGATGCGGGGGCCATGCCTACGAATGACGCGATATATTTATCCACGTAGCGACCGTTCTGTAGTTTATGCGCCGTGCCGGTCTTGCCTGCCACGCGATAGCCTGCAGAACGGTCGCTACGTGGATAAATATATCGCG